>ENA-UPTF01001242-UPTF01001242.1-marine-metagenome-genome-assembly--contig:-NODE-1242-length-16403-cov-5.080853_pt1 | contig 16403 bp, 11 predicted proteins | sample MGYA00238166_ERZ767019 | MGnify/ENA primary metagenome ERZ767019 (study PRJEB28930, sample SAMN06266391) | marine metagenome | isolation source: Sea water from 250 m depth | place: Atlantic Ocean...
CTCTTGATCTTCTTTTTAATGTTTTGTAGTGTTTTCATTTTTAACTCCATTTCTTGATTGTTTACACGTACTCTAATGAATGCAAATCCTGTGCCAGACCTGGTGGTAAATATAAAATTATTCGTTCTACCGTCGAGAAATATTTTCAAGAGCTCTTAGGGAGGAAAGATATGCATCGGCCCCTAACGACGATTGTTTACATATTGTATCTATTTGTTACAGAGAAAGCGGATATTTGTGAGAATAAATAAGAAAGACTGTATGTCAGTCAATGTCTGTGGTCACTGTCCAGAATGATTTTAGAGGTATCTCACCCTTAATATAATTATCAAGATCTTCATAATGTTCAAGGACCTGATCAATAAGATCATTCTGGTTCCATAATCGAACCGTAAAGAACTCGTTAGACCGTTCTTGCTCAACATTACTCTTAAAGCCTCCCCAGGACACCAATAGCCCATAGTTCGCACCTACCTGGTTCATTGTCCCAACAAACTTATCAAGGGTTGCGATAGGTGTATCATCTGCCTTCACAAGGATACATATTCTCACATTATCATCAAACCCCATACCACCTTTGGCAGCCAAAATATCTAGATTTCCTCCTGCTTCATCTGAAGAGCCCATGTGAGTATTGTAGCCTTTTGCTATCATAATGGCCCTGACCAATTTTGCTAATCTATGACCCGGAAATTTTGTTTTGATAAGCTGAGCGATCTGATCCCTTGAGATCTCCTGTAAAAGCGCGATCAGTTCATTAGATTGTTCATAGGTCGAATCATCTTGCTTTGTTGGTGCCCATTCGTTGTCGGACATGGTATGAAAGACCTTTTCGATCTGGTCCACATTGAATACATCCTTAAAACCACCAAGGTTATATAGAACATCTTGAGGAAAATGTCCTCTCGGAATATCCATCCGATTCCACTCTATCTCTTTTGAGTGAAAATATGGGTCCTCGCCTTTCCTGTCGTAGGCATACTCGCCTGTTACTTTCCCGACGTGCAGAACCGGGCTCAGTTTACTCGGGATAACGACCCAATCTTTTTCTTGTATCTCATGGACAAAACCCCAGATCTGATCAGCCCAGCTGGTGAGCTTCATTGATGCTTGATTAGGGTAATGATCGTCTAATTTGACTCGAAGCTCTGCCTGATCCGATAGTTTGCTCAGATCAACATTGAACCCATCCCTCGTGAGATAGATCTTGCTCTCATTGATGAAACGACTCTCATACTCGCCAAACTTTCCGCCCCTAACTACCCAAAGTGACATACTTGAATTCCTTGTAAACCAATGGTTCGAATAAAACCTAATTTAATAAATATATACTCCATCTGAATCTTTAAATATTTTTCATGTTAATTCTTTCGAGATCAATTATTGGCCAACGATTCGTACATGTCCCATATGGGAAGGAATATGGAGAGCGCTAGGATCAGTATCATTACACCCATAATGACCGTAATGATGGGCTCTAAGGTTGCTGTCAAGGTTCTGACCTTTGTTTGTGTCTCATTGTCGACCATGACCGCGATCTCGGTCAGCATATCATCAAGAGAAGCGGCCTCTTCTCCTACCTGTATCATTTTTATCATTTGAGCTTCAAAGATATCATCACCGTATTTTTCAAGTGCCGAAGCGATCTTATGTCCCATTCCCACATCTGATCTTGTGTTGGACAGCCTATTTTTAACATAATTATTGCCAGTGCTCCTGCTGGCAATCGTCAGAGACTCTAATATGGGGACACCGGTGCGGTTAAGCGTTTCCAACACGTGGCAAAATCTTGATATTGCCATATTTCTGAATATACTACCAAAGACCGGCACATTAATAAGAAAACGGTGCCATGCCACGCTTCCTTTTTTGGTCTTTATGGTCCGAAAGAAGATCACGGCAAAAGCTATAAACCCAAAGATCAGAAAAGTAGAATAGTCCTGCAGGAATTGATCGATCCCAAGCAATATCCTGGTTGGCAGTGGCAGAGTTATACCTGTCTGTGTGAATAATACCGAGAAACGAGGCAATATGAATGCTACCGCATAAAAGCCTACCGCGATAGTGATGCCAACAACAATAGCCGGGTACCGGACCGCCTGTTTTATCCCATTTCTTAGTTGTAGATCATGATTGATGAAATCAGCTAACTTGAATAAGACCAGGTCTAATACTCCTGCGGTCTCTCCAGCACGAATGATATTGATATACATTGTGTTGAATACTTTCGGATGCTTAGCTAATGAGCTTGACAGGGTGGCCCCGGCAGAAACATCTTCAATTATCTTTTCGATGGTCTTATTCAAAAGTGGGCTTATGGTCTTGGATAGCATGGATTCCAGGGCATCCAGAAGCGGAACACCAGCCTTGAGCATGACGGATAACTGTCTTGAGAAATTGTAGATCGCATCAGGATGAACCGATTCCAATAGGTTTAGATCAATATTCTCAAAGATAGATGGTTTTTTTACTGATATGGATATAGGATCCAGTCCCATCTTATTCAGCTGGTTCAGTACGGTGGTCTCTCCCAGGGCCTTGATCTCGCCACGGACCACGCCAGAGTCTTTATCTCTGGCGATGTAAGAGAAAACCTCTACAGTATCACTTGTTTTTATTCCGGAGGCCATATTGTTCTAATTTTCTGTAAAGTGTCATACGGCTTATGCCTAACTCTTCAGCGGTAATGGTCATGTTCCATTTATTCCGTTCCACACTATTCTTGATCGCTTCCTTTTCGATCTCTTTAAGGTTCATGATTCTTCCAGGTAATGGTTCAGATATCTCGGGCTCTACGGCCGGACCATCAGATCGAATTGTTTCAGTTGTGATCTCTACAGGTAGTTCCATATCCTGTTTTTCACTTAGCACATCCTCAATGTCCTTCGCCCGGAGATATTTGTTATTACAGATCAGGAGCGCTCTCTCAAGAGTATTCTCAAGTTCACGAACATTGCCGGGCCAGGGGTAATCCATTAGGCGATCCAATGCCTTTGGGCCGATATAGGTCATAGACAGGTTATGTTTATGCTTAAGCTCTCTAAAGATCGCATATGTTAACAATGGGATATCTACTTTTCTATCTCGAAGGGGTGGCAGGGTCACAGGGAAAACATTGATACGATGAAATAGGTCCTGACGGAATTTACCTTCTTTGATCTTTGTCTGGAGATCCTGGTTTGTGGCGGAAATGACCCTCACGTTCACCTGGTGGGTCTCCGCACCGCCAACGCGCTCGATCTCACCACTTTCAAGAACCCTCAGGATCTTTGCCTGCAGGGATGAGCTCATGTCTCCGATCTCATCCAGGAAGATCGTGCCACCATTTGCAATTAAAAATTTTCCATCCTTCCGTTCATCTGCCCCCGTGAAAGAACCTTTCTCGTGTCCAAAAAGCTCGCTCTCCAATAGTTCAGATGGGATTGCTGGACAGTTTACCGAGATCAAGGGTTTCTTACTGCGGCGGCTGGTATCATGCATGAATTTTGCGGTCAGGTTCTTTCCGGTACCACTCTCACCATATAGGATGGTTATAACATCCTTTTCTTGGATCTGTAGAAGCAGATTATAGATCTTCTGCATAGTTTCAGATATACCCAATATCGAGCCAAGACCATGTGGTGTGATCTGTGATCTCTGTGTCTTACTCAATCCATTAGTGAATTGGTGGAATCCCGCACAATTCTCTAAAAGCATATTAAAGTTCTCGATCGAAGATTTATTGGGCTCGAACCAGCCTGATAATCCTGCCTGGAAATCATGTAATATCTCGTTGCGTCGCTTATCAGTACGAACAACAGTGATCATAGGTATTTTAGTGTAATGTTTTATCTGCTTGATAAGATTGCTCGGATCCATAAGAGGGAGATCATTCTCAATAATAACAGCTTGATAACGGTTTTGAGATTCAGATACAGCATTCAGAGCGATCATACCATTCTGGACCGGATCTATTTTTCGTCCAGATCCGTATAACAGTTCCTTTATATCTTGAGAATCACCTACGTATAAGATCGTATCCATCGGACTATTACGTTTCCGCTCCAATTGTTTCCAGAATTTCCTGCAACGATGTGTCACCCCTCTGTGATTTGAGCAGGCCGTCATACATAAGGGTGAACATTCCCTTTTCCACTGCTTTTTCTCTGATCTTGTGACCAGGGGAACTCTGCATCACCAGGTCGGCGATGTCATTATTCATTTGGATCAGTTCGAACAGTCCCACTCGGCCCCGGTAGCCTGTGTTTCTGCATGATAGACAGCCTTTGCTGCGGTAAAATGGCATACTGGTGTCAGCTTCGAGCCCAAACTGGCGTAGTTCCTCTGGGGTCGCATCATATTTTTCACGACAATCCTTACATAATCTTCGAACCAACCTTTGTGCTAAGATCCCTTTGACCGTGGATGTTACCAAAAATGGTTCCACTCCCCAGTTTAAAAGTCGTGTAAATCCCGCGGCAGCGTCGTTTGTGTGTATGGTACTAAAAACTATGTGACCGGTCAGCGCTGCCCTTATTGCTAATTCCACGGTCTCTTCATCACGTATCTCACCAACCATAATGATATCAGGGTCTTGTCTCAATATTGCTCGCAGTGCGGAAGCAAATGTTACACCAGATCGTCTATTGACCTGGGCCTGGTTAATATTTTTTAGATCAAACTCCACAGGATCCTCAATTGTGACAATGTTTGCGTCAGGCTTATCCATTTTATTAAGTGTAGAGTAAAGAGTAGTTGTTTTTCCACTCCCTGTGGGCCCAGAGACCAGGATAATACCTTCTCCCCCGATGAGCATATTCTCATAGAGTGATAACATATCTGGTTCAAACCCTAGGTCGCTCAATGAGTGCATGGATTCAGAGATGTTTAAAAGTCTCAGCACAGTTTTTTCTCCGTAAAGGGTCGGGTAGGTGGATACCCGCAGATCTAAACGTTCGCTATCGAGCTCAAATAAAATACGCCCATCCTGAGGACGTCGTGATTCAGCGATATCCATGTTCCCCATGATCTTTATTCTTGATATCAACGGGGTGCTGATTGAAACAGGAAGATTTTGGAAATCTACAAGCTTTCCATCGATCCTGAACCTGACCCGAATATTATCTTCTCTCGGTTCCACATGAACATCACTCGCATTATAGCGTGCACTATTCTCAATGATAGTATCAACAAGCTGGACTATTCTGGTGTCATCAATGTCTTCGATCTTTATGTCTGAAGTATCTTCAAAACCAGAGAAGCTGGACATACCATAGTAAACATCGATCGCTGATTGTAGCTCATGTGATGTAACGATCAGTGGTTCTGCTTTTAAACCAGACGCATTACGTGCTGCGTTTATTGGACCAGGATCAATGGGGTCAACTATTGCGACATTCAACGTATTATTCAGTTTGAATACTGGTAATACATTATACTCTCGAACAATTCTTTCTGGAATCATGGTTAAAACGGATTCTTCCACCTCGAAATGACCCAGGTCGATAGAAGGGATGTGTAACTGTTGGCTTAAAAATCGATTTCGTTGTCTTTCATCAATAAGATCAGCTTCAACTAATATATCTCCTATATACCTGCCATCAGTAGCCTTTGATTGTTGTAATAGTGCCTTCTCGAGCTGTTCTGGCTCGATGATACCTGCTTCAATAAGCAGGACACCAAGGTTTTTCTTTCGAGTGATAGCCATGCTTAGAACATATTTGTGAAATACCAGTTTATAATGTGATTTCCACCACCAGGGGTACGGGTCAAAAGTGTTAATAATGTTCCAGCAGCGATGGATGGGCCGAACGGGACACGATTATCTTTTCCAACTTTTTTTAACAATAATAGAATAATGCTCATAAGAGCAGCGAAAATGAAGCTTAAAAACAAAGAAAGGACAGAGAGCTCAAACCCTAAGAACACCCCAAGGATCACAGCAAGTTTCACATCGCCAAAACCCATTGCTTCCTTTTTCAATAACCAACTGCCAATGATTCCGGTCATAAGAAGTGTGCCACCAAAGAATAAGAGTCCATATATACCATCGATCATTGAAATTGGCAGTAACCTTAGAACGTGTGCACCGACCCCAGCGATCATTCCAAAAATGATAAACTGATTAGGAATGATATAATGATCGATATCAATGAATGTTATTGCGATAAGCATATAAGATAGCAATAGAAATAACCCAAACTGAAATGTTAGGCCATAGATATCAAGAAATAATAGAGCCAGTAAACCACCTATGAGCTCTATCAGTGGATACCGAATATTTATGACAGTATCACAGTGCCTGCATTTTCCACGAAGTATTAAGAAACTAAATATTGGGATATTATCATACCAATTGATCGGGTTACTACAGTTTGTACATTTTGACCTGGGTCGGATAATTGATTTATTGTTTGGAATTCTATAGATCATAACATTTAGAAAACTCCCCACAGAGATCCCAATGATGAAACTGTAAACCTGTATCAGTGGATAAAAACCTTCAACCATTCTCAGTATGGGTCTTTATAAGATCGATAACATCTTTAAGCTGGAAAGGTTTCTCTAAGAAACTATCAGCACCACTTTGAGAATAAAGTTTTTCTATTGTCTGTCCTGATGATGTACTCATAATAATAATAATGATATCTTTGTGTCTATCGTCAGATTTGATAAGCTTGGCTAACTTATAACCGCTGACATACGGCAAAAGATCGTTTGCTATAACAATGCTTGGACTCTCATTAAGGGTTCTCACATAGCCATCATAGCCATTGGGCGCAGTGATGACAAGATAGCCATTATCTTTCAAACCACTTGCTATGTGATCGGTGGACTGTTCATCATTGTCCACAACAAGGATGGAACTTGGTGCTGAATCCGCCATTTTTAACTAAAAAGTTATTAGCATAAGAATACGCCAATTACCTCGGTTAATCGGAATATAATAACAAAACAATACACAAGAAAAATAAAATGTATCAATATTTTACAGGTGGTTTTTCTAAATTTTTAATGTCGATATTTGTTACAATTATCATATATAACTTTTAATGTTATACTGATATAAATTATATGAAACTCACCCTCAGATAAATAAATTGATCTCTTTCTTCAATGTCCATATTTAATACACTTCCCCCACTTTTTCATTCGACGGATATAGAAAAAATAGCGTTCGATCATTTTGGTATGAACGTAAAGGCTGTAAAGCTTAATAGCGAACGTGATCAGAACTTTTACCTATCTGATATATCTGGACAAGAATATGTCATGAAAATATTTAATGAAGCGGAAGAACTACAGATCGTGGATATGCAGAATCAGGTTTTATATCATGTAACTGAGGCTGCACCATCCATACGGGTCTCATCTGTCGTTAAAACTTTAAATGGATCCGATATATTAGAGTATGTACATCATGGAACTGTTCATTTGGTACGTGTCCTGAACTATGTTCCTGGTCAGCAATTGAAAGATATGGACCATAATGTTCTATCGATGTTGAAATTGGGTAATTTTCTTGGGGATCTTGACCATGCTCTTATTGGGTTTATTCATCCTGCTGCAAAAAGGAGATTTCCTTGGGATATTCGGAATATAGATTTTATTGAGACCCATTATTCGAACCTATGGGGTCAACGTAAATGTCACTTAATAGACCATTTTCTTGATCAATATAAACAAAATGTTCTACCAAAAGAAACCCAGCTCCGAAAGGCTGTGATACACAATGATGGTAATGATCATAATGTTCTTGTGAGCGATAATAAGAACACGATAGGTATTATTGATTTTGGTGATATGGTTCATACCTATATTGCGTGCGAGCCAGCAGTATGTATTGCTTATATGGTATTAGGTAAGAAAGACCCATTCAGTATTGCTGCACAGTTGTTGAAAGGATATAATCAAGTTTTCCCACTATCAAGGGATGAGCTAATGTCGGTAATATATCTGGTTTGTACCCGCTTATGCATAACTGTGACCATGGCAGCATATCGCAAGAACTTGTTCCCGGATAACACATACATTTCTGTTTCAGATGACCTGGCGTGGGATTTCTTAGAATATATGCAAGTGCAAGACCTGAATGATTGGGCAGAAAAATTATTACACTATGTTGACAGATAAGAAAATTCTTGAACTTAGGAAACGGTTATTAGGGCCTTCCTTTAGTCTATCCTATCGCGAACCATTGCATATTGTTCAAGGGAAAGGACAATATCTCTTTGATGCCAATAGGAAAAGATATTTGGATGCAGTGAATAATATCAGTCATGTGGGGCATTGTCACCCCAAGGTCATTTCGGCTGAAGAAAAACAAGCAAGAATGCTAAACACCAATACTCGTTATCTCAATGATATCATCGTCAATTACGCGCAACAACTTACCGATACACTCCCAGAAGGATTAGACGTATGCTATTTCACCAATTCCGGGAGCGAATCTAACGATCTAGCGTTACGAATGGCTCGTAACTTTACCAATAGCAGGGAATCAATAGTACTCAACGGAGCCTATCATGGCCACACCTCAGCTCTTATCGAAATAAGCCCCTACAAGTTCTATGGTCCGGGAGGTACGGGTTCCCCCCAATTTGTTAGTGTGATTCCTATGCCTGATCCATATCGTGGAAAATTTCGTGGGAGTGACCAAAAGACTGGTTCTCAGTATGCCAATCTTGTTCTTGAGGCCATTGCAAAGATCCAGGATGATGGAAAACAATTAGGGCTCTTCATTGCTGAGGCGATCATGGGTTGTGGGGGTCAGATCATTTACCCTGAATTATTTTTACAGCAAGCGTTTGAAATGGTAAAAAAGGCTGGCGGAATATGTATTATCGATGAAGTACAGATCGGATTTGGTAGAATTGGCACTCATTTTTGGGGTTTTGAAACATGTGACGTGATCCCTGATATTGTTACTATGGGGAAATCCATGGGAAACGGGCATCCGATTTCCGCAGTGATTACCCGAAGAGAAATTGCTGATGCTTTTGATAATGGTATGGAATATTTTAATTCTTTTGGGGGAAATCCAGTATCATGCTCCATTGGTCAGGCAGTTCTGGACGTTGTGCGTGAAGAACATCTTCAGGAAAATGCTTTAATGGTGGGTACATATTTGATGGAACTGTTAGGAGAATTAAAGAATAAGTATGCGATCATAGGGGATGTACGCGGGAAGGGCCTATTCCTTGGTGTTGAACTCATCAAGGACCCTGATGAGTTGATCCCTGCAGGTAATGAAGCAGACCTGGTCGCTAATCTTATGAAAGATAATAATATCCTGATCAGCACTGATGGGCCTGATCACAATGTATTAAAGATCAAGCCACCATTGGTTTTTACGAAAGATAATGCTCTTGAGTTAGCGGAGACATTGGATAGGGTCCTTGATCAGGATAATTTCAAGATAGAATAATGAAAAAACAGGTGCTCGTTGGTGTTGGTATATTGACCCTTGTTGCGGTAATGATTTTCATGAAAGATTCAAAAGGTAAGAAGAATGTTCCTGATTGGGAGGATCCTACTATTTACCAGATCAATCGTGAAAGACCTCGGGCTCACTTCTTTCCTTTCGAATCTGAACGGTTAGCTTTAAAGGGAGACCTACGGCAGTCAAAGTTTTTTGAATCTTTGAATGGTACCTGGAAGTTTCATTTTTCTCCATCGCCTGACAAAAGACCAAAAACATTTTATATGTCTGATTTTGATGTTTCAAAATGGGAAAACATCATAGTGCCTGGTCATTGGGAGTTGCAGGGATGGTCCACCCCAATATACCTGGATGAAGAATATCCATTTCCTCCTGACCCACCTTTTGTTCCTCACGATTATAATGCAGTGGGATCTTACACTCGGACATTTCGTGTTCCTTCCTATTGGAAAGCGCGGGATATTTTTATTCATTTCAGTGGCGTGAGATCCGCTTTTTACCTATGGATCAATGGGCAATTCGTGGGGTATAGCCAGGGTTCGAAAACACCAGCTGAGTTTAATATAACGTCCCATGTGCAGACAGGTGAAAATAAGGTTGCCGTAGAAGTTTACCGATTTTCAGATGGTAGTTATTTAGAAGGACAGGATACTTGGAGAGTCAGTGGTCTGGAACGGGATGTGTATGTTTACTCTGCACCAAATATCCGGATAACTGATTATTTTGTGCATGCTGGTTTGGATGCAAATAATAAGACAGGTCTTTTTGATCTCAGCATAGAATTGAAGAATAAGGAACAGCATACTGGGAATTTTCAGGTTAATACGGTTTTGAAAAATGTTTCCCGGCGCACTAGAACGATCTTCGATTCTACATCCATTACATCTCTGGATACTGTAACAACTGTTCAATTTAAGGCACGGATCAAGGATGTTATCCCTTGGTCTGCCGAAGATCCTCATTTATATCAGTTACAGGTCACACTGTCAGATCCTTTTGGCAAGATAGTTGAGAGTTTTGTCCAGCAAGTGGGGTTTAAGCGGGTAGAAATTAAAGATGGTAATTTATTGGTTAATGGAAGACCGATCATGTTCCGAGGTGTGAATCGTCACGAATGGGACCCTGTGAGTGGTCGTTCTATCAATGAAGAGACAATGATCAAAGATATCCAGCTTATGAAGCAGCACAATATCAACGCAGTTCGTACCAGCCATTATCCTAATCAGGAGCGATGGTACGAGCTCTGCAATGAATACGGACTTTATGTGATCGATGAAGCCAATATAGAAGCACATGGTATGCGGTTCCACAAGAATAAATATAAACATATCACTGATGATGTGGATTGGAAAGACCAGTGGCTTGATCGGGGAATACGTATGGTAGAACGGGATAAGAACCAACCTTGTATAATCATCTGGTCAATGGGCAACGAGGCAGGTGATGGGCAGAATTTCAGGTCTCTTTATTCTTGGATCAAGAAGCGGGACCCATCCCGTCCAGTGGTATACGAACCTGCCGATCAGGAAGATCATACCGATATAGTGTTTCCAATGTATAAGGATATAGAATTCATCTCAAACTATGCAGAAACCACACCAGATCGACCGCTCATTCTTTGTGAATATGCACATGCAATGGGAAACAGTGTTGGTAACCTTCAGGATTATTGGGACACGTTCGAACAGTATCCTACACTACAGGGCGGTTTTATCTGGGATTGGGTAGACCAGGTTATCAAAAGAACAGATAGCGCTGGGACTGAGTACTGGGCATATGGTGGTGACTTCGGTGATGAATTTACCGAGAATGATTCAAACTTCTGTGCCAATGGACTGGTGGCGGCAGATCGCACATTGAACCCTCATATGTATGAAGTAAAAAAGGTCTATCAACCTGTGAAATTTGAAGCCATTGATCTCCAAAATGGAAAAGTGAAGGTAATAAATCGTTATGATTTCATTGACCTGAAACATTTGGAATTTTCCTATAGTATTGATGCAGATGGAAAAACAGAGTTAGCCGGTACATTAGGTCAATTGGGATTAAAGGCCGGTGAATCAAGGATACTTACCTTCAATCTTTCTGCTATGATTCCAAAACTAGAAGCAGAATATTTTCTTACCATCGAAGCTCGAACTAATCAGGCCCAACGATTTATTCCAAACAATCATCTTGTTGCCTGGGAACAGTTTCGTTTACCCATTAGACGACCTCAGGTTCCAATGAATTCGGTAAACCTTCCACCTCTGCAACTGCAAGAGGAAAATGACCTCATCAAAATAAAGGGTGTCAATTTTGAAATAGTTTTCGAAAAAGATAAAGGTAATTTGATTCAATATACTTACAAAGGCATGGATATGCTGATCTCAGGGTTGGAACCACACTTCTGGCGTGCACCTAATGACAATGACCTGGGGAATGGCATGCCAAAGCGAACCGGTATATGGCGTCAAGCTGGGGACGAACTATCTTTGCAGGCGTTAAATAAGAGTTTGAATGATAATGTAGCTAGGGTCGAAGTTATCTCTGGTCATGATACCACCGGCATAATACTGGAGACCGAATATTATATCTATGGGAATGGTTTTGTTAGTGTCGACCATCAATTAACCCCAACCAAAATAAATGTTCCAGAGATGCCTCGCTTTGGGATGAAATTGACACTGCCTGCTACCTATGATCAGGTTGAATGGTTTGGTCGTGGACCCCATGAAAGCTATTGGGATAGGAAGACATCAGCCGCGATCGGACACTATGCAGGGACAGTTTGGGAGCAGACATTTCCCTATGTTAGACCCCAAGAGACAGGGAACAAGACCGATGTCCGGTGGATGGTTCTGAAGGGAGATTCCTTGGGCCTTATGATCGTAGGAAGACCCATATTTGATGGCAGTGTACACCAATATCCCTATGATGATCTGGATTATATTCCTAAAAGTCATCGTCATGGAAAACTGGACCTAAAGCCCAAGGACCAGATAGATTGGCTGATCGATCTTCATCAAATGGGTGTTGGTGGTGATAATAGCTGGGGAGCCCGTCCTCATGATCAATACACCCTATCAATAGATAACAGAAAATATGGGCTTCATTTTGGAATAATTCCCTTTGAAAAAGGGACGGATCTAATGAAGCTTTCAAAAATTGTTGTAGATCATTGAACGATAAGAAATACCGATGAATACCATTTCAATTATTTCTTTTATTTTGGCAACAGCCTCAGTGGCGGTACTTACCTATACGATCGTTATTCGTATGAAAAGATCTGACGATCCTACAGAAGAATATTTTACTGGCGGAAGAGCCTTAACCTGGCCCGTTGTTGCTGGCTCCCTGTTGCTTACAAATCTTTCAACAGAACAATTAGTAGGATTGAATGGCGCTGTTTTCGGTGATAAAGCTTTAGTAGGTGTGGCATGGGAAGCCTTGGCCGCGTTCGCGATGATTGCCACAGCGTTATTGTTCCTGCCAACATATATGGCCAGTGGTTTTACCACTACTCCAGCTTTTCTGGAGAAACGGTTCGATAAAATGACCCGTTCTATGGTTTCGGGCCTTTTTCTTTTTGGTTATGTTACTGTTCTCTTACCAGTAGTTCTCTATACAGGGTCCTTAGCTTTGATCGGAATGTTTGATATCAAACTACCTTTATGGATGATCGTTGCAATTATTGGTATTCTGGGTAGTTCGTATGCCATATTCGGTGGGCTTAAATCAGTTGCGGTCAGTGATACATTGAATGGAGTAGGATTACTGGTTGGTGGTCTCGCGATCCCATTACTTGCTTTAGTGGCTCTTGGCGGGGGATCATTCTTTGAAGGATTATCGATCTTAGGCGGGGATAATAATCAATATCTTGCTGTTCTGACCCAGACCAATGTTGATACTAAGGTAGTATCTGTTCCCTGGCCGACCCTGTTCACTGGAATGATGTTCATCCAGGTCTTTTACTGGTCAACGAATCAAGTTATAGTACAAAGGGCAATGGCAGCCCGGAGCCTATCAGAAGGTCAAAAAGGTGTTCTATTCGCATCTGCCATGAAATTGGTCGGTCCGATCATGCTTTGTCTCCCCGGTATTATTGCTTTGCACATGACAGATCTAAATATTGAAAAACAGGACCAGGTATATGGAGCTATTGTGCGTCATGTACTACCGGACTGGTCTCTTGGCCTGTTTGCTGCTGTGTTAATGGGTTCTATTCTTAGTTCTTTCAATAGTGCATTGAACAGCGCATCCACGTTATTCTCACTACAGTTTTATCAAGGATATATCAAACCATCTGCTTCTGGGGAAGAGATAGTCAAAACTGGAAAATACTTTAGCATTGGTCTGGCAGCAGCGTCCATTCTTATAGCACCATTGCTGGCCCAGATGCAATCCATTTTTGAATATCTTCAAAAAGTAAATGGTCTCTATAGTGTTCCCATTATTGGGATCTTTTTATTGGGTATTACCACGAAACATATTCCAGCCCTGGCCGCAAAAGTGGGAATGGTAGTGGGAATGGCCTTTTATGCCTTTTTCTCATTTGTAAATATTAAGGATGTGCCCACATTTTTTGCCAATGGTGATGGTGATCTCCACTGGCTACATGGATATTTTATCAGTTTTTTATCATCCGTGATCGTAATGATCGTTCTTGGTCAGTTATATCCTAAAACCGAGGATGAGATTGCGGTCAGTGATCAGAAGGTTCCGGCACCGGTAGATATGACGCCTTGGTCACAAGCAAAGAATGCATCTTTAGCCATCTTGTGCGCGACTATTGGGATCTATTTATTTTTGACCTGGGCCGCACACTAACCAATTAAAAATAACGTTGTGAACGGATAACGGTTTAATTAATAATGCTGTATACATTTATCCTACTTTAAGATGGTCCTTGCTGTTTCATAGTACAATAAAAAGATCAATGAATGCCTGCATAGGATTTATATTATCGATTCCGTGAAAAAACATTTCCCCATTGGATTTAGATAAGGAGTTAGTTATGCCGAAAAAAATAGATCGCAGGAAATTTTTGAAAACCACTGCGTTAGTTGGAACTGCTACTGCGATGTTACCGGGGTCCATGGTAGGTGATCTCGTATCCGATCAGCACGTTAGACTGGGATTTATTGGTACTGGATTACGTGGACAATGGATGCTCCAGCTTGCGGCCCAAAGATCGGACGTTGATATTGTGGCAATCTGTGATATTAATGACCATATGATCAGCTTGGCGTTGGATGTGATAAAAAGACAGGGTAATCCTCCTCCTGATGTATATGATAATGGGGAAGAGGATTTTCTTAATATGGTACAGAGAGATGACCTGGATGCGGTATATATTGCTACACCCTGGGAATGGCATCATCCCATGGCTATTGCTGCTATGAAGCAGGGAAAGCATGTGGGTACAGAGGTGCCAGCAGCACTAACGGTGGAAGATATCTGGGACCTGGTGAACACATCGGAGCGTACTGAGAGACAGTGCATGATCATGGAGAATGTCTGTTATCGTCGGGATGTGATGGCAGTACTGAATATGGTGCGCCAAGGGCTATTTGGGGAACTATTGCATTTGCAATGTGGATACCAGCATGACCTCCGACATGTAAAATTCAATGATGGCAAGCAAGCCTATGGCGGTGGTGTAGAGTTTGGTGAAAAAGGTTATAGTGAATCTAAATGGCGTACCCAGCACTCTATAGAGCGGAATGGAGATCTTTATCCTACACATGGTGTTGGGCCTGTGAGCACTATGTTGGATATTAACCGGGGTAACCGTTTTGTTCACCTGACATCGACCGCTACCCAGAGCCGTGGTCTACATAAATATATTGTGGATCAGGGAGGCCCAGAACACCCCAACACTTCTGTTGAGTTTAAATTAGGGGATATTGTCACCACTGTTATAAAATGTGCCAATGGTCAGAGTGTGATGGTTAGTCATGATACTAATTCTCCTAGGCCCTACAGTTTGAACTTCCGGGTACAGGGTACAGAAGGATTATGGATGGTGGATAATGATTCGGTCTATCTGCAGGGCAGGAGCCCTGAAGAACATCGATGGGAATCCTTTGAGCCATATCAAACGGATTATGATCATCCTCTTTGGAAGAGATTCACGGGAGCAGACAATACAATTGGCCATACGGGACATGGTGGGATCGATTTCTTCATTCTCAATGCATTTGTTGAATCTTTGAAAAGAAATGTTCCCCCACCTATAGATGTTTATGATGCAGCCAGCATGAGCGTGATCAGTCCCCTGTCTGAAAGATCCATCAGTATGGGTAGTGCCCCTATAAAATTCCCTGATTTTACCAGGGGTAAATGGAGAATGAATAAACCGATCTTTGGTACCAATAGCGAATACTGATCTATGAATCTGTCTTCCATAGACTGGACCATCATAGGTTTTTATTTTGTTCTTTCTTTACTGGTAGGGATCTGGGCTGCCAAGAAGGCCGGTAGAGATACCGAATCATTTTTTCTAGCAGGAAGAAATATGCCCTGGTGGTTGTTAGGAATATCAATGGTAGCGACCACCTTTTCGACGGATACTCCAAATCTGGTCACAGACCTGGTACGCCAGAATGGAGTTAGCGGTAACTGGAGCTGGTGGGCGTTTCTTTTGACCGGGATGCTGACCGTATTCATCTATTCAAGATTATGGAGGCGTTCAGGCGTGATCACCGATATCGAATTTTATGAACTTCGCTACAGTGGAAAAGCAGCTACCTTCTTACGAGGATTCCGCGCTCTATATCTGGGGCTGGTCTTTAATGTCCTGGTTATGGGAGCAGTCAGCCTGGCAGCAGTAAAGTTCGGTGAAATTGTTTTGGGAATGTCCGGGTGGGTGACGCTCACCATTGCCTGTTCAATTACACTGGCCTATTCAGCCCTCGGTGGATTAAAAGCCGTGATCATTACTGACTTTGTGCAATTTATATTGGCTATGATCGGTTCGGTCTGGGCCATGGTTTATATT
>ENA-UPTF01001243-UPTF01001243.1-marine-metagenome-genome-assembly--contig:-NODE-1243-length-16397-cov-2.533578_pt1 | contig 16397 bp, 15 predicted proteins | sample MGYA00238166_ERZ767019 | MGnify/ENA primary metagenome ERZ767019 (study PRJEB28930, sample SAMN06266391) | marine metagenome | isolation source: Sea water from 250 m depth | place: Atlantic Ocean...
CAGTGGGCGTTTAGCACACGCTGTCTGAAGTGATCTTGCAAGTTTGTCCCGTGAGAACGCTTCACGTCGTCCATCTCGCTTTGCGATCATAAGTGGCATAGAGTTAACCCGCTCGTAAGTAGTAAAACGCAGTTCGCAGCGAATACATTCTCGCCGTCTGCGCACACCATCTGTCGATTCACGAGAATCGATTACTCGGGATTCATTATGTCCACAGAACGGGCAATGCATGGATCAAAAGTGCCTGTCATATTATTATCCGCAAATGCCACGCTGGGGCGAACCCAAAATCACGGCTGGCCCCTTAAGTTTTTGCAGGGAACCTGGGCGAAATGTTGAACACGACACCGAGTGGCTGCGGACACAGCCAACCACTACATTTAGTGGTGTCAGTTGAGGTTACCACTACTAGTGGGAGAGTTGTCAATCCCACCTGTCATACAGGTTTACTGATTTATTCGAGAAAAACGGATATTTAAACAGCGTGAAATTGATTTTTGAATTTGGTTTTGCGCTTCATGTTTTTAAAGACGTTTTTCGTCGAGCCATAGTTGATTCAGTTCAAGAAATCCGTTTCCCAAAAGTAGGGGAACGGATCCTGTCATTTGATGATTTTCACTGATCGGAGCATTCTAGTCTTGGAAAATGGTTTGTAATGCTTTTGGTTGAAATAAGAAATAGCGAGGTGAGTGTCACATGAAAAACTCATGGGCCGTACGCGATGCGACTGACGAAGTTCTTGAACTTTCTGCCCAATTGGGTGTTAAGAATATTGTCGTCTATGGAGGTCCGGGTCTCGAAGTGCAAATAGGGTCTACTAATGCTCTTGATAATCACAGGAATACTTTTGATGACTATGCTGCGATTCGGAAACGGATAGAGTCTTATGGGCTGAATTTGGTTGCTTGCGAGGGAGGGTTTCTTGCTAATCCTAAATATCATGACTTGGTCTTTGGCGGCCCCAATAGGGACGCTATTATTGATGGCCTTGCTTCCGAAATTACAGACATGGGCCGTGCTGGGATTCCGATATTCGGATACCACTGGATGCCCGCTTCTGTGTGGCGATCAGAATCGGTGACAATTCGGGCGGGTACTGATGCAACTGCTTGGGATAGTAATTCGCCAAATCAGTCCGCTATCCAAGATATTTCGATTGCGGATCATTACGACGTTTCAATTGAAAATATGTGGAGTTGTTTGGAATATTGGATAAAGGCGATTACGCCTGTGGCGGAAACCGCGGGTATTCGGCTAGGAATACATCCTGATGATCCGCCTGTCCCTCAACTGGCAGGAATTCCAAGACTTTTAGGTAGTTTCGAAGCTTTTAAAAGACTGATCGAGATTGTGGACAGTCCGAGCAATGCTATCGAGTTTTGTCAGGGAACGTTCTCTGAAATGGAGGGCGAGGACATATATCGGATGATCGAGTATTTTGCCGAGCGACAGAAAGTGCTTTATGTCCACTTTCGCAATGTTTCGGGGACTGTTCCAAAATTTAATGAGGAATTTATCAACACTGGTTATGTAAATATGAAACGGGCAATGGAGATTTACCACGCAGCCGGATATTCAGGGGTTTTTATGGATGACCATTGTCCTTTAGTTAATCACGATGCCGAATTCCCAGGCAATTGGGGCGGTTACCGTTCAAGGGTGTTCGCACAGGGATACATACAAGCGATGATAGAAGCGGTCACTGGTGAGCGGGTTAAATAAGAACCGCTTTTTATGAATGCATTAGCACGTCTAACACAGATTCATACCTCGGGAAAGTGATGCATGAATCTGTGTTGTTAGAGAGTATTTAAACGCTGAGATTATCAGAGTTTTGTCCTTTTCAGACACTACTCATTTGCTGTCAGGTCACGTGTAGATCTCCGGCGGGCAGATCTGTGATGCCGTAGGAACGGTGGGAGATCTATGGCTTCGTCATCGCTCATTACTTCTCCAAGAGCTGCAGTTGCAGCAGCTTCTTGCTCAGCAGATGCTTCAGCGCTTGGGAAGCCAGTTGCGATGATGGTCATTTTGACCTCGTTTTCCATTTTGGGATCGGTGACCATACCGAAGATTATGTTGCAATCAGGATCAACCATATTGGACACGACTTCGGAGGCCTGTTGAACTTCCTGAAGGGTTAGATCGGTACCTCCAGTAACGTTGAAGATCACGCCACGCGCTCCCTCAATTGATACTTCTAGTAGTGGGCTGTCGATCGCTGCTTCAGCTGCCATGACTGCTCTATCTTCACCGGATCCCTGTCCGATAGCCATCCATGCAGGGCCCGCGTTAGACATGATTGTTTTAACATCAGCAAAGTCTAGGTTTATTTCACCTGGCATAAGAATGAGCTCTGCGATTGATTGGACACCTTGGCGGAGCACGTCATCTGCCATGCGAAATGCCATGTCCATCGAGAGGCTTTCATTCGACATTATTAGCAACCGGTCATTTGGAATGACAATCAGGGTATCGACTACATCTGCGAGGGATTTGATTCCTTCTTCTGCTTGTTTTTTTCTTCGTGCCCCTTCGAAGTTAAAAGGTTTGGTGACTACACCGACTGTTAGTGCACCCAGTTCTTTAGCTACTTCAGCGACAACTGGTGAACCGCCGGTGCCTGTGCCTCCACCCATTCCAGCAGCGATGAACACGAGGTCAGCACCATCCAGTGCGGATTTAATTTCGTCACGATCTTCCTCATGACATTCTCGACCTTTTGCCGGATCCCCCCCAACTCCAAGTCCTCGTGCAGTTCGATCTCCGACCCGTATTCGCATAGGCACATCGGATCGTGAGAGCGCTTGGGCGTCGGTGTTCACGGTGATGTATTCCACCTCCGGAATTCGCTCGCGGTACATGCGCGATACGGCGTTTGAACCACCCCCTCCAACTCCTACCACCTTTATCGCGGCTAATCCGATTTCTTCTTCGATTCCTGTCACTGTCTGGTCGACCATTACTTGTTTCTCCTGGGGATCGCTTCGCTGAGATTGAATGAGCTAAGCGGTCGCAGATATTTGGTTTTGTCACTCGGTCGAATGACGTAGCTAGTTGGTGTACCGGTTGGGTTTCGTTTCGTAGATCTAAGCGCTGGCCGTCTCCTTTTCCAGAGCTTGCTTATCTTTCGGTTTACTTCTTGAAAACCATTTACGGGCTAGTGATAGAGCATTCGCCCATAGTTTTTTTGGTTCTGAAGACTTGGGACGTTCGACGTGACTGTCAGCTGGCAAGTTTCGGATACTCCACAAAGCAATGCCGGCAGCAGCGGTGTATGCGGGGTCATCAGTTCCAGGTGGCATTCCATCGAGTCCACGTGGCTTGGCCAGCCTTACTTTTCTTTGGAAAATATATTTTGCTATGTTCAAAAATCCTTCTAGTTTGGCCCCACCACCAGTGAATACGATTCGATCGAGCGGTATATCTACCAAATGCGGTTCTTCTAATTTGAATTGGATCATCCGGAATAACTCAGATGCTCGTTCTTTTAAAATCTGTCCGACCTCACGTTTGGTGATTATCAGTGGCTGATGCATGGAATGAGGATTAAGGGTGATTTCCTCTTTCATTCCTGTGAGTTCAGGGGCAGCTGTGCCATGTTGGATCTTTAGTTGCTCTGCTTCATCAAAATCAATATCAAAAGCAATGCTTAAGTCGTTTGAGAATTGGTATCCACCTACGGGTATCACAGCTGTATGCAAGACCGCACCATCGTGATAAACAGCGATATCTGAGGTTCCTCCCCCTACATCTATCAATATAGCGCCTTCTTCTCGTTCGTCAGCTGTTAATGCTGCATGTGCACTGGCTAGTGGTTCGATAATCATGGAAGAAATACCAACGCCAGCATCTGAAATAGCATTTTCAAGCTCATCAATTTTTGAGATTGATCCGGTAATCACGTGGCTTTCCACATGTAGTTCACCTGTATGCATTCCCAGTGGATTTCGAACACCATGGAGGCCATCCAGCGCGTAGCTGCGTGGTATTACATGGAGCAATTTACGATCATCTGCCAGATCAATGGCACTAGATGCTGCCATCGCAGAAGAAAGATCGGTGTCAGTGATGACGCGCATACCTTGAGCCCGTGGAACGCTCGCCCATCGATTGGTGGATTCCACATGATTGCCAGTTAATCCGGCATAAACAGTATCTATATCGACTCCGGCATCTTCGCTGGCCGTTTCTATAGATTTCAGTACGGCGGATGTGACAGCTGCGGCGTCTACAACTAACCCTTTATTCATGCCCTCACACGGGACTACACTGATTCCAGTTACGTCGATGCGATGATCTGGACGTTTTCGGGCAATGATCGTACATACTTTGGTTGTGCCTATATCTATCGCTACTCTGAAGTCCTCTTGCAACATGATGATCTCCTATATCGGTTGGGTGGGATAGAAAAATAAATAGGGATGCCCTAGAGATGTTTGCGTATCAGGGGGCTCGGTCTTCATCCTGGCTTCGGTCAGAGATGTAGACTGAAGTTGGCAGCAATGGATTTGGTGGCCGATATAGGCTGAGTTGGAGGCGATGCTCATATCCTTTCTGCCACTCTTAACTTGGCACTACGAGCGCGTCGATTTATTTCGATTTCAGATTCAGTTGGAGTCAAAGGGCGTCGAGAGACCATTTTTAAAGTGGCAAGATGATCACATTTACAAATTGGAGTTCCGGGTGGGCAAATGCAATCAGAAGCCTGTTTTCGGATGAAATTTTTGACTATGCGGTCTTCAAGTGAATGATAGGAAATAACTGCTATGCGCCCGCCTTGTCCAAGTAGAGAAACCGCCTGTTCGAGGGCGGTCTCTAACGCTGATAATTCGTCATTCACGGCTATGCGAATAGCTTGGAACGTCCGCGTGGCGGGGTGTGCGCGCTTTCCGCGCCTTGGACTCACTTTTTCAATCAACTCTGCCAACTCCAACGAAGTGTTGACCGGACGGTTATGCACGATTGCTCTGGCGATTCGTCGTGCAGCTCGGTCCTCACCGAGGTGGAATATTAGATCGGCAAGTTCAGATTCAGCATATTCGTTAACTATGTCGGCAGCTGTTAATTGTTGATCAAAGCTGAATCGCATATCGAGCGGGTCAGATCGACGGAAGCTGAACCCTCGTGATTCCCGATCGAGCTGAAGTGACGAAACTCCAAGGTCAAATAGCACTCCGTGAACCGGTAAGAATTCATATCTTAGTGCCGTTGCTCGTATGTCTCTGAAGTTGGTGTTGATCGCGAGGAACGCATCTCCATGATCCATGAGCCGTTCGGTTGCTACAGTTATCGCTTCTGCATCTGCATCCAGACCAAGTACCTGACCGCCTGGCTCGATCGCGTTTAGAATGGATTTAGAGTGTCCACCTTCACCGAGGGTTCCGTCGATATAGCGACCACCTGGCTGTGCCTTCAGTGCCTGGATAATTTCCGGTATCATCACCGGAGTGTGATGAAGTTCAAGCCCCATGAGAATCACTCGTCCGTCTCCGCTTCGTTTTGTGCTAGTAGCTTGTTGATTTTTGGCGCTGCTTCAGCGATTTCACTTGCTTGGGAAATCAATGATTTTCGTTCTGTGTCCCAGGTGTCGATTGACCAAATTTCTATAAATCTGCCCGTGCCGACTATGACCACGTCTTCCCCTAACTCGGCATACTCACGTAACTGTGATGGAATGACGATTCGACCGCTGCGGTCGAGTTTTCCTGTGAAAGCTCCTGAGAATGTGAGGCGGGCGAGTTTTCGTGCACTTGCCGATGTGCTCGGTTCCCGAGCTATGTCGCTGGCGGCTCGTTCCCATTCTTTGGGAGTGTAGATGACTACACACTTATCGTAGGCACGTCCGAGGATAATGCCATGTTCGAACGCTATTCTGAACCGTGCAGGAATAGCGACCCTACTTTGAGGATCGATTCGATGTTCGTATTCGCCAGCAAAAATCATGAGGTTCTCTGTGGGAGAAAATTGGCTTTGGATTATCGCGATCGGGACCCTATTTAACCCAATACGCGACAAATTGTGCCATATTACTACTTTAAAGGACAATAGATTCAACGTCTGCTTTTGGTGTAATTTTTATGTGACGAACGTACTCAGGGACGTGCTAGGATCCAGACAAATAACTATCTAAGTTTGCGATTTGAGTTCAACAATTCCTGTATTCGTACGTTGGTACTATGGTGCAGTCACAATTTATGGAAATGAATAAAATGGCTTCTTAGAGTGAAGGGAGATGGCGCGATAGTTGCTTACGCGGTTTTAACCAGTAGTGATAAAGGGTCAGCCGGGAAACGTATCGACACAAGTGGCGATGCGGTTGTCGAAATGATGCAAGATGCGGGACATACTCTTCTTGCGCGTGTTATTTTGCCGGATGAATTCAACGCATTATCTGAACAAATAATTGCGTGGTCTGATGCCGGGGAAACTGATGTGATTCTCACTACGGGTGGTACCGGGCTTTCCAGTAGGGATATCATGCCAGAAGTGACTAAGTCTTTGATCACATTTGATATACCAGGTATGGCAGAAGCTATGAGATCTGAATCCTTGAACTTGACTAAGATGTCCATGATTTCAAGGGCTGTCGTCGGAGTGCGTGGAACAACGCTGATTATTAATTTGCCGGGGAGTACTGCAGGGGTGAGTGACAATCTGGAGGTTGTGCTTCCAGTGTTAACGCATGCTGTAGAAGTGCTTCAAGGTCGGCAGCGAGGATCTCACCCTACTTGACCCGAGTCCTCGATGTTTGTTGGAAAGCCATTGTTACCAGCAGTAATAACTAGTATTCAACAGATAATGAGGTGAGGCTGTTGCAGTGGTGATTTGGTGCAGTTGATTGTGGGATATACCAGAGCGTTGTATTACAGGCTGTGGGAACGGGAACTAATCGTTTATAAGCCATGAAGATTTCGATAATAACGTTATTTACAGAAATGTTTGAAGGTCCATTTCGTACCAGTATTGTTGGTCGGGCCATTAAATCAGGGTTGCTGGAAATTGATCTTGTCCGATTACGTGAATTTGCTACAGACGATCGCAAAACGGTAGATGAAGCTCCCTTTGGTGGAGGTCCTGGCATGGTGCTAAAGCCAGAGCCATTGTTTGACGCTGTTGATTCGATAGTTGGCGATTCAACAGCGGGAAATAAACCGCACGTCATCCTTATGTCTGCACAAGGGGTTCCGCTAACTCATCGCCATGCACAGCAACTGTCTCAGAAAGATGAACTTGTGTTGGTGTGTGGTCATTACGAGGGTGTTGACGAACGCTTTATACAACTTTGTGTGGATGAAGAAATTTCAATTGGTGATTTTGTGATGACAGGTGGTGAGATACCTGCGATGGCTCTTGCTGATGCCGTTGCCCGATTAATACCTGGAGTGCTCGGTGGAGAGGATTCCGCTAAGTATGATTCATTCACCTCTGGATCGGATGCGTTGCTTGAAGGACCGGTTTATACCAGACCCTCAAACTACCGCGGTATGAAAGTACCAGAGGTCTTGTTGAGCGGTGACCATTCGAAAATCAATGCGTGGAAACGTAGGCAAGCTTTGCGTAGAACTGAGACGCGGCGACCCGATTTACTCAAGGACTGGCCACCAGGTGAATCGTCTTAATTTGATGGCTTTAACTCACAGTTGTAAAAAAACGACTCTGATTGGTATTCCTTTGGTGTTGCTGATGAGAGCTATCACGTTGTAGTATTTGAGTCTGCTATAACACACCTCGACGCCTCTGGGCGTCTTTTCGCGATGAAAGAATTTAGATATGGATGCCGCATCATTGATTGAGCGAAAAGCGCTTGACCACATCGATGACTTCCAGCCTGGTGATACTGTCACGGTGAACCTTCGAATTGTTGAGGGAGATCGGCAGAGAGTTCAGGCTTTTCAAGGCAACGTAATTTCTGGACGACATCTTAATTCAAAGAGTCCATCTGCTGGAGACACTTTTGTAGTTAGACGTGTCTCGTATGGCGTTGGTGTTGAACGAATTGTCCCGTTTCATTCCCCTAACGTTGAGTCTGTGAAAGTCACTCGTCGCGGGAAGGTTAGGCGTTCCCGACTTTACTATCTTCGCGGGCTTACGGGACGCAAAGCGCGGATTAAAGAACGGCGCTAGCGTTAACTGAACGTCCTGGATGAAGCTGGAGTTTGATTACTTAACTTCATCTTAATTTTCAGAGATGTTGCTTAATTACTCTTCGTATTTGGTTTATGGTTGACCGCGTCAAGTCATAGTCGATAATAGGCTATATATGACCCCACTGATCACCTGGAGTGCCGAGTGCTGTTCGCTGAAGTAGCCGTTGATTTTCCTGACGAACGAGCACGTACTTTCACTTATAAAGTATCCGATGATCTCGAGCTTTTGGTTGGTGATCTAGTATGGGTTCCTTTTGGTCCTCGGACTCTTCAAGGTGTGGTGTTTGAGATTAATAGTTTTGAGCCTACAGAACTCCAGAAAATTCGTTCAATCAATGCGCGCACTGTAGGTGGCCCGTTCATCTCTCAGGATTTGATTGATCTAGCCGGTTGGGTGGCTAAATACTATCGGACAACACTTTTTGCGGCCTGTTCTTTGCTATTGCCGCCTGGAGCCTCTTCGAGATTGCGTGTTTGGTTATCCCCCGGAGATTCTCCAGTTAATCTTTCAAAACCAGAGCAACGGGCTTTCGATTACATTCGAAAGCGGGGTCGAGCACCCAAGTCACGTGTCATTCGACTATTAGGTTTTGGGGGCGCCGCAATAGTTGAACGTATGATTCGACAGGGTTTTATTGTTGCTCAACCCGAGTGGGAGAAGCCCCGCGTGTCGGCTGTCTTCACTAATCGAATTGAGCTGGCTGCTGGTGAATCAGAGACACAGCAATTAATTGATCGGTATGCAAACAGCAGGTCATACAGGCGTGCTGAATTACTTGTTTGGTTCCAGTCTGGAAAAATCGCTCAAACTAAATCTTCATTGAACAGTCTGTTTGGGGTCACTGCAGTCAAATGGGCTTTTGATGAAGACCTTCTGCGAATACGAAAAATCAGAAGAGATCGAGATCCTTTAGCAAATCATTTTTTTCAGCAGGCATTTCCTCATAAACCCACTGTTGCGCAACATGAGGCTATCGACCAGATCTTGACGCAGATGCAATTCGGTAAATCAGCCAAGAATTCCAATGAAAGGCGTTTTTTACTCCATGGTGTGACTGGTTCTGGTAAGACAGAGGTGTACCTGCAGTCTATTGAGGCTTGTATTGCAAGTGGCAGAAGGGCCATATTTTTAGTACCAGAGATTGCATTGACTGCACAAACTTTAGAACGAATTGCCTCTCGATTTCCTGGAAAAGTTGCATTACTGCATTCAGGGTTGACTGTCGGACAACGTTATGACCAGTGGTGGCGTGTTAAACACGGAGATTTCCCGATTGTTTTAGGCTCAAGAGGGGCGATTTTTGCACCGGTGGATAATCTGGGGCTTATCGTAATTGATGAAGAGCACGAATGGACTTACAAGCAGGGAGACCAAGCGCCGAGATATCACGCTCGGGTGGTTGCTGAACGTCTTTCCGAACAGACAGGGGCTGTTTTGGTTTTAGGTAGTGCGACTCCCGATGTTTCGAGTTATCGATCTGCGCTATCTGGGCGTTATCAATTACTTGAGCTTCCTGAACGATTAGGCTCGCAGCTTGAAACAGGAAATTCAAAACTCAGTTCACCGTTGGCTGAGACCGAAATTGTCGACATGCGGCAAGAGCGTGCTGAAGGTCATTTTGACATGCTCAGTCGCAAGTTGATTGATCGAATGCGAGACTCTTTGGCTGGCGGTGGAAAAGTGATTTTATTTCTCAATCGTCGTGGATCTGCATCTTTTATACAGTGTGTGGAATGCGGTAAAGTTCGTGAGTGTCCAAGGTGCGATACCTCGCTTACTTTTCATCGCGATTTTGATGATCCACGTGTCCATGGTGGGAAATTACTCTGCCACTATTGCAATTACAGAGTTAGATCTGATTCGGTGTGCCCTGCCTGCGCAGGCAAACAGATGAGAAGGTCATCCCCTGGAACACAAATGGCTGCGGAAGCCGTTCGCCAGTGGTTCCCAGGGACGGAGGTCATACGTTGGGATTCAGATACCGCTAGAACCGCTCGAGACCATCACAGGATATTGAACGATTTTGTGCAGAGTGATTCTGGGGTTCTTATCGGGACTCAAATGGTTGCAAAGGGTCTTGATATTCCAACTGTTACGCTAGTTGGCGTAATTTCCGCTGACACTGGATTGGCTGTGCCTGATTTTCGAGCAGGAGAACGAGCCTTTCAGGTTCTCACCCAGGTGGTCGGAAGGAGTGGTAGGGGAGTATGGGATGGTAGGGGGCTCATTCAAACATTTAATCCTGAGCACTATGCTATTCAGGCAGCTGCAGACCAAGATTATGAACTGTTTTATGATATTGAACTTCGCATGAGAGCTCTTCACGCAAACCCACCTTTTACAAAAATAATCAAACTTACTCATTCCGCCGTAGACGCTTCAAAGGCTGAATATGAGGCTAAGCGCATGTCTGAAATGTTGGAGAATGCTCGGGAATCTTATGGTGAAACGGGTGTAGTGCTTATCGGCCCAACTCCCGCTTATCCGTTGAAGTTGCGCAATATGTATCGCTGGCAAATCTTGATCAAGGGCTCGCATCCTGACAGACTTCTTGACTTAGTGCCACGCAGCTCGTTATGGGTCGTGGATATCGATCCGGTTACGTTGGGGTAGTGCAATCTAAATCCAATCTTGGGGATTCAAATAGAATGTTGTTTTCTATTTTTTTGGAAGGCTAAATTTTGTCACTTAGACAAATAAGGGTATTTCCCGATCCTATTCTGCGGAAGAAATGCAGAACCGTTCGTCGGGTAGATGACAAAGTGCGCGAGTTGGCTCAGGATATGCTTGAGACTATGGATGCGGCTGGTGGAGTGGGACTAGCTGCAAATCAGGTGGGTGCTCTGCAACGTGTGGTGACGTTACATTTGCCAGGGGAGGAGTCAGGAATAATTCTAGTGAATCCTGAGATCAGAGATACTCAAGGGGAAAGAGAAGTTATAGAAGGATGTCTATCTCTGCCGGGATACGAAGGTATGGTCAAGCGATCAATGATCGTTAAGGCTAGATGGCTTGACGAGAATGGATCAAAAATTAAAGTTACGGCTGAAAACCTATTCGCCCAAGCCCTTGAACACGAAGTGGATCACTTGAATGGGATCTTGTATGTAGATCACTTGCAGGAACATGAAAAACTAGCCGCCGCAGGAACGCATATTGCCGAAGGTCAGCCGCATATGCATGATTTAGACGTTGAATTACACGTTGAGCATAATAATGAAGACTCGAAGCCTTCAGAATCTGATGTAGAAGTTGTTCACAGTACGATCAAATTCAGTGATCTTTATTCCCAATCATCCGTTGATCAAATGCAATATGATCTTAGGCTGGCCGGTTATGTTCCAGATTCGCTTGAAACTCTTGAATCGGGAACCGAACCAACATAGCAGGTATTTGGAGATTTATATCTTCGCTAGCTACTTGATCACTTGGGCGTTCAGATGGGTTGTTTATTCCATCTGTTTAGTTTCGAATTTGCTCAAAATTCGAGCTTGTTTCAACAGCGAATCTAGACTAATCGAGTGTTATACTTTGACCTTGTCTGAACCGCTTGGGCGTTTCAGGCCTGATTTCAAGGTTTTTTTATCGGTGCCGATGTTGCGAGTATCTCGTGATGGAATCGGGGTTAAGCTGTAGCAGTATCCCAGTGTAATTAATCGGTATTGAGCGTCGTAATAAATCACATATACACGCCGCCTCTGCGGCGCGTTTCGCGTAAGAGTCTGAGTCATTGAGTAGATTTAGAGGTTTGATCCTCATAGGAATAATGGTTGTTAGTGCGAGCTTTGCACTAGCTTTTTCGGAAGTTAATATTTTCGGATTTGTCCGAGGTGGTGATAGCCCGCTAGGCCTAACTCTCGGGTTGGATCTAGAAGGCGGGACCCATCTTGTCTACAAAGCCATGCCGGATGATGGGAGAGAACCGACCAAAGATGACATGGAAGGCTTAAGAAACATAATTGACAAGCGTGTCAATGAGTTTGGAGTTAGCGAGGCTAGCGTCCAACTCCTTGGTGGAGGCGTCGATTCTGTACCGGACCGGGTTCTAGTTCAGATTCCAGGCCAGACCGGTGCTGCTATTACCTTGAAGTTTGATGCTGACACTGTCACTCCTGAAACACTTCAGGCGTTTTTTAGAAATGAACTTGGGCGTCCAGAGGCCGTGGTTACTCGAAATGAAAACGGTTCTTTGATGGTCCAGCTTGATGATATTCAAGGCGAATCAGAAGCGGATGAATGGCGAGACGCGATCATTTCGCAATACCCGGTGGCGCTTCAAGTAGGATACGTTTTGCCACAAGCGGATCCGCCGGCAGTTGGCGAAGATGATGCGGAAGAGTCTAAGTCAGATGAAGAGACAGGGACTCTTCCAACATTAGATGAGGTCAGGGGAGCATTTGCGTCTGTGGGCCGAAGTGATGCTGAAGTTGATGCTGTTGATGGAGCAGAGGGGCTCTTTTCAATCCTGATGTACGGTATAGATGTAAATACTACTGATGATAGTGGTAGTCCTGTTCTTGGTGAAAACCAACGTATTATGGCTGCGCTACGAGAAATTGGTACCGTACAGTACACTGAGAGCCAAGGGACTCTGACTCAGTGGACACTGGGTGGGGGCGTGCAAGAAGCTAAGAACTTGATTGGTAAAACAGCTCAGCTTGAATTTCGGTATCGAGAGTGTGGCGATATCTTGGCTCCATCAGACGACATGCCTTGGCCACCTAATGGTCTCTCACAGGATGAGTGGGTGGTTGAGAGGTGTTCCAATCCTGTGTATTTTACCGAATCTGCTACTGAAATTGACGCGGCCGACCTTGATGATGCCTTCCCAGATATTTCAGGTGGTGCGATTCCAAGACCGATCGTGACTCTGGTTTTCAATGAAGATGGCGGCAAAGCTTTCTTTAACGTTACAGACCGTGTCTCTCGCCAAGATGATCGACTTGCTATATATCTGGATGGAGAAGAGCTTGTTGCTCCGAGTGCTCGAGCAGGGATTACAGGCGGTCGAGCAATTATCGAAGGTGGAAGTTTTACAACTGAACGGGTACGGACCATCGCCATTCAGCTTAGATCCGGTGCTTTGCCCGTGGGTCTAGATTTAATTCAAGAGCGTAATGTTGATGCAGTTCTCGGTGAGGATTCTTTGCAAAAGAGTTTGATTGCTGGTGGATTCGGACTCATTATGTTGGTTGTTTTTATGGTCGCATATTACAAAGTTCCTGGAGTCATAGCGTCCATTGCGCTAGTGGCGTACGCTGTCCTTTTACTGGGGATTTTTAAGATGATTCCAGTCACGCTTACACTTTCAGGGGCTGCGGCTGTTATTTTGTCTCTAGGTTTTGCTGTCGATGCAAATGTATTGATAGCTGAGCGTACTAAGGAAGAATTGCGATCAGGTCGCAGCTTGCTTGCGGCTATCACAGCCGGTTTTGATAGAGCCTGGCCATCGATTCGTGATGGGAACGTCTCGACCATCATTGTTGCTATCGTTCTATTTTGGTTTGGCGATCGATTTAGTACAAGCGTGATGCAGGGGTTTGCTCTCACCTTGGCGATTGGTGTGCTTTTGAGCATGTTCACAGCATTTTTCGCAAGTAGGCTGTTATTACGACTCATCGCCTCAACTCGGATAGGTGATAAACCAAATTGGTTTGTACCTGTGCGTGATCAGACTCCACCTAGCGCACCAACGTCCGGGGGTGTTTCCTGATGGACATTGTTTCAAAGCGTCGGATATTTCTAAGCATTTCATTCGTTCTGGTTGTTATCTCGGCGGTTATGCTAGTTTCACCCAGCTTAAATCTTGGTATCGACTTTACCTCGGGGTCAACGGTGACTTATCAGTTCGCTGACGGGAACCCTGGGACTGAAGTAGTTTCGGACGCGCTCACCAAGTCGGGACACCCAGAAGCCATAGTTCAGGCTTTAGGAGATGATCAGTACTTTATTCGAACTGAAGATCTTGGAGTTTACGGCCTAGATGCTATAAACGAAGAAGTGAATAAATTGGATGGTGGACCTGCGAAGGTCCTAGATACATCGACTGTAGGTGCATCAGTAGCAGAAGACACAGTTCGAAATGCTATTACTGCAGTCATCGTAGCTGTGATATTCGTGATGCTCTACATTATGTACGCTTTCCGCTCGGTTCCTAATTCTTATAAGTATGCCTTTGCTGCAATTGTCGCGCTCGCTCATGATGTGCTTATAGTTTTGGGGGCTTTTACGGTTCTGGGAATTGCAATCAATGCTGAGGTGAATGCAATTTTTATTGTGGGTATTCTTACCGTCATTGGTTATTCGGTGAATGATACGATCGTGATTTTCGATCGTATTCGTGAAAATGTAACACTCGCACCAGGGCGCGACTTTAGAGCTACCGTGAATTTGTCGATTAATGAGTCAATTACTCGGTCAGTAGGAACCAGCCTTACCACAATGACCGTGATCCTAGCGATATTATTGTTTGGAGGGGCTTCCCTGCGAGATTTCATGATAGTTCTCCTCGCAGGTGTGATTGTTGGGACATATAGTTCAATATTTGTCGCTGCACAAATACTCGTACTTTGGGAGGGTCGTAGGTTCCTTCCATGGCGCCGGCAAATCGTTTCAACTTGAAAGTTCGATTCTGCGCTCGCACCTGAATGATTGTTGGACTACCATGCGGTAATCTACCGTGGGTATGGTCGTTTAATGATTTGATACGAGGAGTTATGGCGAATGCTTATTGGTGCTCATGTTTCTGCTGCAGGTGGAGCTAATAAAGCTATAGCTCGAGCCGAAGAAATTGGGGCCGAGTGTTTCCAAATATTTGCTTCATCTCCCCGCATGTGGTTGTCAAAGCCCATTGAAGACACAGTTGCGCACAAATATGAAGCAGAAATACAACGTGCTGGCATGGGTCCTACAGTTTTGCATGGTAAATATCTGGTGGCTCTTGGTTCTGACGACACCCAACTTCTCGCCAAATCTGAAAATGCTCTACAGGCTGATATTGCAGCTGCAAATAAATTAGGTGCATTAGGCGTTATATTCCACCCTGCGAGTCATCGAGGACAGGGTTTTGACGCGATAGTAAATCGGTTTTCAGAGTCTGTTTGCAAGATTCTTGAAAACGAGCCAGGAAATTCCTTGTTGATGCTCGAAACTAGCGCTGGATCAGGGGATCATATTGGATCCAAATTTGAGGAGCTAGGAACTTTAATACGATCGATCGGGCATGATCGAGTTGCCGTTTGTCTTGATACGCAGCATGTATGGGCCGCTGGCTATGATATTGCTTCCGTTGATGGGTTGAATGCGACTATGGAGGAGTTCGATCGTGAAATCGGTTTGGGCTTACTGAAATCGGTGCATGCGAATGACTCTATGCGGGAACGTGGTTCTTCTGTGGACCGGCACCAAAATATCGGAGATGGTTCAATTGGGATCGAAGGTTTCGAGACTCTGATGGCTCATGATGCGTTTCAGGACGTGCCTTTTTATTTGGAAGTACCGGGCACTGGTAAAAGTGGACCCGACAAGCCTAATGTTGATCGTTTGAAATCTATTCGCGCCAAGGTTGCTGCGAGGCTTTAAGTAATGCAAGTGAGCAAAGATATCTTCGAAGATTTCGTGCGTATTGCGATTGCTTCAGTGCCTGAACGGTTTATTACTAATATGGGTAACGTTAGTGTCATAGTGGCTGATAGCCCATCACAGGATCAGATAGTTGAAAGTGGACTCGGGCCTGGTGAGGCACTTTATGGGCTTTATGATGGTGTGCCACTTACTGAACGTGGCGAATATGTGCCTCCTCTGCCTGATGTGATCACGATCTTTCAGAATCCTCTTCAAGATGGGTGCCGGTCGTTAGAGCAACTTAAGGATGAGGTTCGAAAAACTGTTATGCACGAATTAGCCCATTATTTCGGGTTTTCAGATATTGAATTGCAAGATTTGGGATTAGGCTGATGGTCGCGATTTTGATAGTGGCTTTTGACGGGTTGCAGCCATCACAAATTGATCCTCATAGAATGCCTGTTTTAAGCAAATTTGCTGACGCTGGCGTTCGATTTTTACATAACCACTCGGTATTTCCATCTGTTACTAGAACAAATTCAGCGACTATTGTCACTGGCGTAAGGCCTGGAAAACATGGTCTCACCGCTAATAAATCGATGTTCCCTGAATATTCGACTACTCAAGTTGTCGATGCACTACATCCGAAACTTTCAGAAATAAACCAACTTGCAAAAGGGAAA
>ENA-UPTF01001245-UPTF01001245.1-marine-metagenome-genome-assembly--contig:-NODE-1245-length-16384-cov-9.083032_pt1 | contig 16384 bp, 13 predicted proteins | sample MGYA00238166_ERZ767019 | MGnify/ENA primary metagenome ERZ767019 (study PRJEB28930, sample SAMN06266391) | marine metagenome | isolation source: Sea water from 250 m depth | place: Atlantic Ocean...
TAATTGGTAAACCACCAGGTATAGTTACACTTTTGCCGGAAGAAAAGTATGATGATATAGTAAAAGCTAAAGCAGGAGTAAAGATTTTACAGAATTTAGATTTCAAGCATCTACTATTAGGAGATGGCGAGTCAATACTCCGCAAAGGGAAAGAAGTAGTTTCGAAATATTTTAATTAATAATATCAAATTACTGAAAGGGGAAAGCTGGGATTATAAATATAAGACAATATTTTGATCGTGTAACATCTACGTATACCTACTTACTTTTTGATCCGGTAAAAAATCAAGCTGTTATAATTGACCCCGTCCTAGAACAGATTGATAGAGATTTGGATGCCATAGAAAAACTGAACTTGAACCTTTTAGGTATATTAGAGACCCACGTTCACGCTGATCATATAACAGCAGCCTACAAAATACGCAAGAAAACTGGTGTTCTGATATATTATGGGTCTGAGTCTGGTGTTGATGGCGCTGATGTTCTCTTAAAAGATGGAGATGTTATTCAAGTTGGACAATTTGATATTAAAACAATTCTTACTCCTGGTCATACTTCAGGTTGTGTATGTTATTATACATGCGGAATGTTATTTACAGGGGATACTTTATTTATAGGTGGGACTGGCAGAACTGATTTCCAAGGGGGATCTGCTAGTCTATTGTATGACAATGTAATAAAGAAATTGTTTTGCTATCCGGATAATACAATTGTATATCCGGCCCATGATTATTCTGGGAAATCACTATCTACAATTGGTGAGGAAAAGAAGTGGAATCCAAATGTTGGAGTAAAAATTACTAAAAGTGAATTTATTGAAAATGAAAGCAATAAAAGCAGGCCATATCCTAAAAAAATTGATATCGCAGTACCTGCTAATATGAAATGTGGACGAACTTCTAAATCCTAGGTTAACATTTAAATACATTAGTTGTCAAAATACAAATAAGTAGAAAGTTCAGTTTAATATGAGTAATGAAATACAAAGTTATAAGCGTATTGATGTAAGTGGAGCAAAAGAATTAATAATAAATAATAAGGTTACTATTGCAGATATTAGGGATACTGGTTCTTTTCAAGAAGGAAATATACCAGACTCGATCAATCTGACCGATCAGAATATTGAAGAATTTATGGAGACTGCTGATCGTAGCGCACCTTTACTAGTTTATTGCTATCATGGTAATAACAGTGTGGGCGCAGCAGAATATTTTGTCAATAATGGCTTTACGTCAGTTTTCAGTCTTGATGGCGGTTATGCTGAATACTCTCAGCAAGATTCAAGATAGGAAATAATTATGTATCGTATTTATTGTTTTAGTTTATTAATAATACTTGCAAATGTTAAAGCGCAAGAAAATCTTACCTATCAAAAACCGTCAGATGAAATTTTAAACCTCGTTGATGTAACGCTTCCGCCAAGGGTATTGATGGATGAAAGCAAAAAGTATATGGTTTGTATTTATCGCGATGCTTATAAAACTATAAAAGAACTTTCTGAACAAGAAATGAGGTTAGGTGGTTTAAGAATTAACCCTAAAACTAATATTGGAAGTAGAACTAATTATTATAATAATATTAAGATTAAGAATCTTCGAAGAAAAAGTTCCAACTTAAAACAAGTAAGAGGTTTACCAATTGAGCCTCGTTTAGCCAATTTTATATGGTCTCCAGATCAACGATCAATTGCTTTAACTAATACAACGTCACATGGTGTTGAGCTATGGGTTCTAGATGTTTATAGAGGGGTAGTAAAAAAACTTACCGATGCTAACATAAACGCAAATCTAGGAGAGGCATTTAAGTGGTATCAGGATGGGAAATCTTTGTTGGTAAAATTGGTCCCAGATAATAAAAAGGATATAACTAATTCAGATGATGTGATTCCTGTTGGTCCAAGGATATCTTCGAATGATGGAAAAAAAGCACAAAATCGTACATACCAAGATCTACTAAAAAATAGAATTGATGAGCATAATTTTGAGCAATTAGCACGTTCAGATATATATAAAGTCACCTTATACGGTAAAAAAACTCTCTGGCAAGGGAGTGATATGTATCGAAGTATTTCATTCTCTCCAAACGGGGAATTCGTAATGGTTAACACGATTCAAAAACCTTTTTCTTATCTTGTCCCTTATTACCGATTCCCATCAAAAACTGTAGTTTACACTAAATCTGGTGACACAGTTAGAACATTAGTAGAAGTTCCTTTAATTGAAGATCTCCCGAAAGGTTTTATGGCGGTTAGAGAGGGAAAGCGAAATTTTTCCTGGCGCGATGACAAACCAGCTTCCGTTTATTATTCTATCGCGCTTGATGATGGCGACCCAGAAAAAGAAGTCGATTTCCGTGACGAAATATTCCAGCTGGATGCCCCGTTTCAAGGTACACCCATTAGTTTAATTAAAACTGAAAACCGATATTGGAAAATGCTGTGGTGTAATGATACTATCGCAGTGGTCTATGATTATTGGTGGAATAATAGAAACACAAAAACCTATTTATTTAATCCAATAAAGCCGTCAAATGAACCACAAATTATTTCAGATAGAAATTACCAGGACCGTTATAGTGATCCAGGCAGTTTTGTGGAAAAAAGAAATGAATATGGTAGATATGTTTTAGCACTCAAGACAGGAAGAACTTTTCTTCTGGGAGATGGATTTTCTGATAAAGGACAGTTTCCATTTTTAGACCAGTTAAATATAAATACATTGGAAAAGCAACGATTATATGAATCTGGATATACTAATAAAATGGAAACATTACAAAGGTATGACATAGAAAGAGATGAATTATTAGTAAGTATTCAATCACCAACTGATTACCCAAACTATTTTTTTAGGTATTTAATTAAAAATGAACTGAGCCAGATTACCCAATTTGATAATCCATTTAAGGGACTTCAGAATGTCTATAAAGATGTGATTAAATATAAGAGGGAAGACGGCCTTGATCTATCTGCAACACTTTATTTACCAGCCGATTATGACCAAAATATTAAAGAGAATCTCCCCATGATTATGTGGGCGTATCCAAGGGAGTTTAAAGATAAATCCAGTGCATCACAGACAACTCAAAATCCAAATAAGTTTACTTATCCATACTGGGGATCACCCATCTATTGGCTTACTAAAGGATATGCCATTTTAGATAATGCCTCATTCCCAATTGTTGGTATCAAAGATAATGAACCAAATGATGATTTCAGAAATCAATTGGTTGAAAATGCTAAGGCAGCTATTGATGCGGTAGATAGCATGGGATTTGTTGATAGGGAAAGGATAGCGATTGGTGGACACAGTTACGGCGCATTTATGGTAGCTAATTTATTATCTCACTCCGATCTTTTTGCCGCAGGTATTGCCCGCAGTGGTGCCTACAATAGAACATTAACACCGTTTGGTTTTCAAAGTGAAGAGAGAAATTATTGGGAAGCGCCAGACGTATATTACAAGATGTCTCCCTTTATGCATGCAGATAAAGTTAAAAGTCCAATATTGCTTATACATGGTGAAGCAGATAATAATTCTGGGACATACCCACTTCAGAGCGAACGATATTTTAATGCATTAAAAGGTTTGGGGGCAACGACCCGACTTGTAATACTACCTAAAGAAAGCCATGGTTATCGAGCAAAAGAAAGTATTTTGCACTTACTCTGGGAACAAGACCAATGGCTGGATAAATACGTTAAAAATAAAAATTTTCAACAGTCAGGCTAATTAAATAGATCAACATCAAGCCCTGCCCATTAGCGGGGAAAATCTAGACAATTAGGGCTAGCGGTGTTATATCTGATTGATTAATGTATTATTTTGGCTTTTAGTTTTTATTATATTAATTTTTTGTGCCTTTAATCAATAATTGTAAAATAAGAGGAAAATAAATGAAACAAATATTAATAATCTTTATGTTTTTGGGGTGTCTATTCGCTCAAGATAATGTTGCTAAATATAAAGTAAAAGGTATGCAGTGTGCGCAAAGTTGCCCAGTAAGTATAACCCAAGCAATTAAAAAAATTGATGGTGTAAAAACCTGCGATGTGAATTTTGATCAAAAAACCGCAACGGTCACTTATGATCAAGATAAAATAGATAGCAAGGCACTTGCGGAAGCAATCAACGCGTCTACTGATTACGAAGTCAGCGATAAAAAAGCGAAAGAAAAGAAAAGTGGTTCATTTTTGCAGCGTTTCTTTGGCAGTTCCTAAAAGTTAATTACATATGAGGTTAAAAGAGCTCAACATAACGTTGGGCTTTTTTGTTTCTAGACATTTGTCTTTACATTCCTCCATGGGTGTAAGAAAGATCCAAGGATGAAAGAGATATTAAAATATCACTACAAATATATTGAATCTTTAGCCAGCGAATGATCCCGTATGGTCAAACTTGGAGAATGGGTGTTTAAAGTATTATCCAAACCTGTTGCTAATTGATGGATTTGACCTTTGCTATTATTCAAATAACAGCCTGGATTTCAGATGTAGTTTGGGGCGTTTGGACAATTTTTCTCATTTGTGGTGTGGGTTTATTGCTCACTTGGAAAACACATTTCATACAGATTACGCATTTTATAGCAGCTCTTAAACTTGTTTTATACGCTGCGCTAAAAGGCGATAGCTCTATTAAAGATGCGGGTGACATTTCCCCCTTTCAAGCACTTACAACCTCTCTCTCAGCAACCATAGGAAACGGAAATGTTGCAGGCGTTGCAACTGCCATTGCCATCGGTGGTCCCGGCGCAACATTCTGGATGTGGACAGTCTCTTTGTTTGGCATGGCTACAAAATATGCTGAAACGGTCCTTGGTATTAAGTATCGTCAAAAAGTTGATGATGGCACAATGCTTAGTGGGCCTATGGTCTATATAAACAAAGGGCTAGGGATGAAATATTTAAGCCTTTTCTTTGCAATTGCGGCTCTATTCGGTGGGTTGGGTGCAGGTAATATGACACAATCAAACTCAATCGCTTTAGTGCTGTTCAGTGATTTCGGTATACCAAAGTGGTTTAGTGGAATAACTTTGGCTGTGGTTCTTTGGTTTGTTATCATTGGTGGTATTAGACGGATAGGTCGTGTAGCTGAAATGTTGGTCCCGACCATGGCTCTTATTTATATAAGCAGTTGTCTATTGATATTAATGGTTAATGTAAGAGAAATCCCCGCAGCATTTACTCTTATTGTTAGTAGCGCATTTAATGGAACAGCTGCCACTGGTGGGTTTGCAGGGGCCACTCTTGCAAGGACTATCGCTTACGGCTTTCGAAGAGGAACCATTTCGAGCGAAGCTGGTGTTGGAACAGCAGCCATTGCACACGGCGCAGCCCGGACCGCAGATCCTCACCAGCAAGGCATCATAGGAATGATGGGTGTATTTGTAGATACTATGGTTGTTTCCAGTATGACGGCACTTGTTCTGGTAACCACTGGTGCATGGTCTTCAGGGCTTATCAGTACTGAAATGACTTCCATGGCATTTAAAAGCGTGTTACCATTTGGTGGTATCATAATCATTATTGTTTCAACACTGTTTGGCTTTACAACTATGGTTGGTTGGGCTTACTATTGTGAACAGTCTCTTCGATATGCTGGGGGTATCCAATTGTCCATCCCGTTTCGATGGGTCTATTGCGTACTTGCAGGAATAGGCGCCGTATTTCAAGTTAAACCACTATGGGACTGGGCCGATATTTTTATAGGTTTTATGGTGTTTGCGAACCTAATCGCCCTAGTTATGCTTAGTGGTGAAGTGAAAAAAATTAGTGATTCATGAACCTTTTAGATACACCTATTCTTACCTTGGAAAAAATCAGGTAATTAAATCCAAAGAAATAATCCATAATCAAATGTTATTTCATAACATTTACCAATAAATTTGTTTCAATGCAACTGAGACCATCAATAACAGAAACACAATCCTCAGTCAATTTTATTCGCAAATATTTTCCTGAGACACCTCTGGTTTTAGAAAAAGGGATTAGTTCCCTTACTGGAACAAACACTTATGTAAAACATGAATACAAGTCACCAGTTAATTCGTTTAAGGCTAGAGGTGCATTAACTCTTTTACGTCGATTGGCTCGGTCCGGGGAGGTAAAAAAAGTGATTACTGCCTCTACTGGTAATCATGGATCCGCCATGGCTTATGCTTGCCAAAATTTTGATATTCCAATCATTGTTGTGGTTCCGGAGGGATCTGATGAAAGTAAAGTTAATTTGATTCAGAAGTTTGGTGCCGATTTACAGATTCTGGGTAAAGATTTAGATGAGTCCAAGGAAATTATACAAAGGATGGATTTACCTGCAGATCATCTTTTTATTGAAGATGGTGCCGTTCCTGATATTGTGACCGGAACATCTACAATTGGCTATGAAATTACCAAACAACAAAAAGAAGACCTGGATATAGTTATCGTTCCCGTAGGGAATGGTTCACTCATTGGTGGCATCGGTAGTATCCTTAAGAATAATAATCCTGCTACACGGGTTATTGGAATTCAATCGGAATTAGCGCCATGTATGTCATATTCTTTTCGAGAAAAGAAGCCTGTAAATACACAAAATTGTGCTACGTTCGCTGGTGGTATAGCCGTTCGCGTTGCAATCCCTGAAGCGGTAGATCTAATGCTGGAAGTAGTAGATGATGTCATACTCGTATCTGAAAATGAACTCAAAAAAGCAATGGCTCTTTTTTTAAAAGCTGTTGGTACCCTTTTAGAGGGAGCTGGGGTTGCAGCCTTGGCAGGTGCGTTGAAACTGAAAAAGGACTTAAAGGAAAAATCTGTTTGCCTAATAGCTACCGGAAGTAATGTAGATGAAAAACTTCAGAGGGAAATATTTAGGAATTATGTTAATTAGTATTGGGGATTTTTATGGTTGACTTAGTCTTGAAAGGGGGAAATATAATTGATGGGACTGGTAATCCGGCTGTGGTAGGTGATGTAGTTATCAATGATGGTTCTATTATCTCAATTGTTGATAAGAATGAGTTAGAAGCGAATTTTGAACTTGATGTAAAAGGTAAAATTATCTGTCCAGGATTTATCGATATCCACAGTCATTCAGATTTTTCTCTTCTGGCTGATCGTCGGAATGAAGGTGCCATACGTCAGGGAATTACTACATTAGTAACAGGAAATTGTGGCCATGGCCCCGCGCCCGTGAATGATGTGGATCTCGCAAAACGTAATACTGTAGGTTTCAGTGAAAGTTGGAATGTTGATTTTTCTTGGCATTCATTCAATGAATATTTGGATTTCCTTATATCTCCAGGGATTTCCGCAAATGTAGCCCCACTTGTCCCTCATGGATCAGTGAGATTAGCAGTCATGGGTCAATCTACCAGAAAACCTTCACCAGCGGAATTAGAAGATATGAAATCCCTGGTCGAAGAAGCTATGTCCTCGGGAGCTATAGGGATCTCTACGGGTCTTGAATATTCACCTGGAATGTATGCTGATGAAGATGAACTTGTTGCCTTAGCCTCCGTTTCAGCAAAACAAGGTGGTATTTATGCCAGTCATATACGCAACAGGGGAGAAATGTTTGAAGATGCGGTAGCGGAGGCGCTCAATATCTGTAGAAAGTCCAGTATACCTGCACAATTGTCTCACCTGGCGCCGAGGCCCTACGCACAGGATGGAGCTTTTGACCGCGTTCTTGAAATGGTTAATCATGCTAGAGAAAATGAAGGGTTGTCAATTGGTATTGACACCTTCCCAGACATTTGGGGTCCCGGGATGGTAGTGGCACTTTTACCTCCTTGGGTTTATGAAGGTGAGCGGAATGAAGTATTAGAGCGTTTGGCTTCCTCTAAAACATTGGATAAATGTCGTCGTCACTTTTCTGACTCCACAAATTATCTGCTTCGCCTTGGCGGTTTAGAAATGTTCTATCTTTCCTCTTCTATTGCACATCCTGAGTTGGTGGGAAAAAATTTTGTAGAAATCGGTGAAGCATTTGGTTGTGATCCTGTCGAAGGTATTTTTAGACTTGTTCAAGCTGATGGCGCAGATTTCTATAATGTGATGCTAAGACATATATTTGCCACACCCAATGATCTGGATCAGCTACTTGCTGATCCTTACTGCTCTGTAGAAAGTGATGGTGTGGTTACAGCAACGGAAGGACTACTTTCAAATTTCACAATGAACCGATCCAGCTTCGGTTATACCATACGGTTTATTGAAGAATATGTTATTAATCGAGGAATGTTTACACTTGAGGAGGGTATTCGTAAAATGACTTCTCTTCCTGCTGAATCAGCAGGGTTGTTAAATCGAGGTCGGATTGAATCTGGTAAGACTGCTGATATTGTTATTTTAGATCATAATAAACTTGCCGATAATAGTACTGATAGAGAACCTAATGCGTACCCTTCTGGAGTGGATCTTGTGATAGTGAATGGCCAGGTGGTTCTCAACAAAAATGAACGTACTGATATACTTCCAGGTAGAATAGCCACCCATTAGCGGGGTTTTTTGTTTATAGACATTAAGGACTGACAGGGTGTAATATTGGTTATATGAAGCGATTCCTACCACAATTAATCATTCTACCATTACTGCTTTGGGTTGCTTGTGAGGATAATAAGGTATCAGATGAGGATACCTTACATGAGTTTGAATTACATTCGAATAATAGAGTTTCGTCATTACTTATGACAACAAGCGAGTATAGTAATTGGGTAAGCAACGATGGATTTTCACATGGCGATATAAGATTACCACTTATTCAGGATGTTTATCAGAAGTTTCCAGATAAATATGATTTTATTTTTTTTGTATTAAATGAACCATCAATACCTTCAAGTCTAAATTATTATGGTAAGTTGATTGGGGTTTCTAATAATGTTCAGGGCATAGGAAGTAATAGTTATGATTATACTTCTGACTATGGATCTTCAGGTAAACTAAAAGCTGTAATGCAACTGACTGGTTTGGAATATATAAAATATGGACCTGCTCTTCATGAGTTAGCACATCAATGGGCAAATTATGCACTTCCAACTCACTCTGTTGACAATGTAGGGTCAAATCTAACTTCATATCCTTATTGGGGTCATTGGGGATATACGGGGGGGAGTACCCCGGGGCAATTAGGAGGTTTTAACCAGAGTTCTTTAATAGAAAATGGTAACAACTCATACACTGTTGATTCATTTGGTCCCTTTGCGAACGGTGGTAATGGCATACCATTTAATGAATTGGAATTATACCTAATGGGTATGTTGCCAATCTCTTCTGTTACACCCTTTGATATGTTTACGGATATAACATCTCTAGCCGTTGATACGTTAACTTACGATTTTACTTTTACTGCTACTACTAGGACTACTTATACCCCTGAATCTTTAGAGAGTCTTTTAGGGGCAAGAGTTCCATCTATAGATAATTCACAAAAAGATTTTAAGTTATTAGTAGTTGTAATAACAGATTCACCTTTATCAGATGATGAATGGAATAAGGTGGATGCTACTGCTGAATGGTTTTCTAAAAAAGAAGATGATGGTACAAGTCTTTATAATTTTTGGGAGGCTACAAATGGTGTTGGTTCCATTACAATAGAAAATTGAATACAATAGCACTAAGAAGATGGTGCTGTTGAAGTTAGATTATTTAAACAGGTAGAAATTAAGCCCCGCCAAGTAGCGGGGTTTTTTGTTTATATCTTAATTAGTCAAGTTCAACTTATCGGTTATTAACAGTAAGTCTATGATATCAACCTTGTCGTTATAATCCAGATCACCAGCATAGCTGTTATATATATTATAAAATGTATTATTCATTATTATTTGTAATGCATTCATTATATCGATGGGCGTAATAGTTCCATCATTATTTAAATCACCTGAAATATAGCTAGGGGCACCAAACGCTTCGTTGTGATGAATTAAAGAAAATGTAAATCTGTTATCAAAGCCAGACCAATGGTTTCCAGAATAAATGTGGTATTCATGATCAATGTTGAAACTATCTAGGAACCCATGAAAATTTATAGCGTGCTCTTTAAAATAATATTCATCCTGGTCACCACAGTCTAAATAATAATCCAGTAAGGGTAAAACATCTATGCTGTCCTGGGCTATATGTAGCGGATCATGTTGTACCCACAGATCCCAGACGGGTTCAACTATTTCTCCATTATAATTTATAGGAAGGTCAACATACCAGGGAGGAAGGTTAAGATTAGGGCTAAACGCTCCAGACGCACCGAACATGAATAATGAAACAATACCATTCGTAGGGAGAAACAAACCCAATGGACTCCAGGATGTTTCATACATTAAATCGGGGATTAAATCTGTTAGGTTTTCAAATACCAATGCACCGCTGTGAGAAGAGATTGAACCGAATAGATGATAATATTTTATACCAAGTTTTGTTGCACCATATCCTCCCATTGAATGGCCGCTAATGCCTCGATAAAGACGGTGATCGATTGTTCGATAGGTACTATCTATATGATTAATTAGATCATGTATAATGTAATCTTCAAAATCACCGTATAAAGCTGAATTTGTATAAAAACTTCCTAAATAAGGGCTTGCAGATCCATCGGGCCTTACTATTATGAATGGATCCACTTGACCTAAAGAAATAAGCGATTCCACTGTATCATGGATTTCGCCATAAGCTAGATAATGATTTGCTCCGAACCCGTGCAGAAAATATAGTACAGGATAATGTTCATCGCTATTATCGTATCCTTCTGGTAAATGAACCGTATATCCGCAATCAACTTCCAGTGCATTAGAATAAAAGTAATTTATTTCAACTGTACCTTGAGCAAAAATTCCTGATTGAATGATCAAGCAGAAGTAAACACAGATATTTTTCATAAAATTAAGGATAATTGTATCTTTATAATGATCTGTAATTTAGAGAAACTTATGATTTAGACTTTATATTGTTTAAAACCCTGTCCAGTAGCGAGGTTTTTTGTTAGTGGAAGTGGTGGTAGATTTAATCCATGGAAGAATTCAGCATCCGTCTCGTTCTCAACCTCGATGCCTTGTCTATTTTATCTTCCAGTTTTGATCAATGCAAATTTGGTCAACTGGGTGGTAAATAAGGAAATAGCTGGATTTACCTGAAAGTATTATTATGGATTTCCATCTTAACTCAGGCGATATATTTGCAATCCTAACGGCCCTTTGCTGGTCATCGGGAGTTATATTATTTCATGTATCTGGTCGTATCCTCGGCAGTTTGCAGATCAGCACGCTAAAGAATATCATTGGAGTCATTGGATTTATTGGGTTTTTGGCAGTGCAGAGGAATGAATTCCCAGTATTTACTCATCACGAAATCTGGATCATGGTCATCAGCGGGACCTTAGGAGTCGCAGTTGGAGACCTGTTTTTTTTAGCTTCCCTGCGGAGGCTGGGAGCTGGCTTGAATGCAATTGTAAGTACTTCTTATTCACCAACTATTTTTCTACTTGCATTTTTTATGTTTGGAGAGATCATTTCTCTACAAGCCTACTGCGGGGGTGCTTTGGTCATCGCAGGAATTGTCATTGGCACGATAGAAATACCAAAAAATCGGAGTCGGGGAGATATTTCCCGGGGAGTGTTTTATGGATTTGCAGCTCAGGCACTCACCGCTTTTTCAGTATTATTATTGAAACCAATTATGGAAATACATCCGGTCGTTCCTATTGCCCTTGTAAGGTTTCTTACTGGGGCCGTTTTGAGTATTGGTTTCCTTGTTTTTACCAAAGGATCATCTGCCTTGAAAGACACTATTAAACAAGGATTTAAACACCCACCACTGATCATGGGTTCAATTTTAGGTACCTTTCTATCTGTAATATTTTGGTTGGCAGGGTATAAATACACCTTGGCAGGCAGGGCTGCCATCTATAATCAACTTTCCACCATTTTTATCATTATCATGGCAGCTATTTTTCTTAAAGAAGCAATGACTCGGAGAAAATGGCTGGCAATTACCTGTGCACTTTCCGGTGCCCTGCTTGTAAGTGCATATTAGATGGAAAACATCAAGTCCTGGTATAGCTTTGTAGACAAAATGGTAGATTTATATGCAGCTTGAGAACTGCTCAGTATTATTATGTTAAAATTTGATACCGAATGAAAATATTTTATCAATGTATTTTTAGCGTATTCATCTTACTTACTATTACCTCAAGTATTTATCCTCAACCGCATACTATAGTATCTTACAACATAAGGTATGACAACAACTGGGATATAGAAAATAGTTGGGAAATTCGTAGAAGTAACATTATCCAAATGTTAATTAAATATTCTCCATCTATTTTAGGCATCCAGGAAGGATTACTTACCCAGGTACAATACATAGATAGTAGTCTTATTAATTACGACTATGTAGGGGTGGGCAGAGATGATGGAAAAAATAAGGGGGAATTTTGTGCAATATATTTTGATACAACCAGGTATGTTCTATTAAAAAATTCTACATTTTGGCTTTCTGAAACCCCTGATACCATATCTGTTGGGTGGGATGCCGCGCTTGAAAGAATATGTACATATGGATTATTCAAAGATAGAATAACTAAGAAAGAATTTTGGGTTTTTAATACTCATTTTGATCATATGGGTAGCATTGCAAGAGAAAAGTCATCGGGACTAATACTAAAAAGAATAAAAAAAATTAATCGTCAATCTTTACCTGTTATTCTTATGGGTGATTTCAATTCAATCCCAAACAGTCCGCCTGTGAAAGAAATAATAACAGAATTGAGTGACGCACTACAAATTTCCAAAGAGAAATTGCACGGTCCAAGGGGAACATTTAATGGTTTTAATGAGGATTTACCCATAGAGAAAAGAATAGATTATATCTTCACTAAAAAATTAAAAGTACTATCCTATAGACACATTAATGATAGATTAGAAAATAATAGACATATTTCGGACCACTTGCCTGTTATGATCAAAATTAAATGATTATAGTATATGAAAGAACAAAAGGAATCAATCAACATTGATGAACTAAATTAAAGTGTTATAAAATGGAACATATTTACAACATAGCCAAATTTGTACATGTTATTAGTTTTGTCTTTATGTCAATCCCTTTATTCAATTTGATTATCGTAAATGAGCGGGCGCTTATGGGGCCATCTTTAAATTATGAGACGGACCGTTATTTTGAAAATATAATTAAAAGAGGGGCAATCCGATGCTTCGTATTTCAGTGGACAGTCTTTATTTCCGGGGCAGTTATTTTAACGTTGGGACCGGGCTTAACTGCCATTTTTAGTAACTGGGTATTAACCGTAAAAACACTCATTTTGATACTTTTGATGAGTTTACTTTCATATGTTCATTTTTCACTTCAACCAAAAATTGAAAAACTCTTAGTCTCTTTATCGCCCGGTGAACAGCCCCCTGAAGATTTATCAGAAAAACTTTTACCATTTAGAATTCAACGAAAAAAATTAGCTACGATTTGTCTATTCTTGGTAATTACAGCAATAATATTCGGCGTACAAACATATACTCGTTTCCATCCCTTTGTCTCTATTGTTTTGATTTTCTTTGCCGCTGGCTTTTCCATCCGGGCCAATAAATCCTTAATTCGATTTGGCTGGTTTTAATAATCTCATGTTATACAATTCTTGACAAATCTAAAAAACGGATTGAAAATGAAATATTCTGAAATCAAGTGGTCTAAAGTGTTTGTACTTATAACATGGACGGTTCTTCTTTCACCATTATTAGCGATTAATCCACCGAATAAAGGATCGTTTCCACCAAATTTTTGGGAAGTTATGCGTGATCGCGGTGTAGGTATTGATTATGGGGACCCGGGCTGGAAAAAGAAAATCCATGATTGGTCAATTGCAGCTAACCGAAATACCCAGCTGGAATTTCATGTCCCGGTCTTGTTAGGTAAATATGCTAATGCTACATCCTATTTCAATGCTGTTGATTTCCAGAACTTACTTTTTGATAATAATCCCGATGGGACCATGAAAGAATATTATGCTGAAATTTCATATGGAAATTTCATAGTGGATGGAGTTGCCGGAGGCTGGTATCAATCAACTTTCACGATGGAACAGGCAGAACAAAATACCAGGGGTTATGTGGCGGAAGTTGTTCAATTGGCCGATCCTGATTATGATTTCAGCCAGTATGATAATGATGGCCCTGATAACGTTCCCAATTCAGGGGATGACGATGGCTTTGTCGATGGTATCATTGTGGTATATTCAGGTTGTGGTGCGGAAGTGAATGAAGGGAACAATAACATCTGGCCGCACCAGAGCAGCCTCAATAATGATCAATATCAAACAAATGACCCTTCAGCAAATGGGGGCTATGTTATTGTTAACACCTATGCTGTTTGCCCAGAGCTTTCTGGCGGTGGTGATTGTTGGACTGACCAAATCCGTCCTATTGGAGTATACGCACACGAATTTGGCCATGTATTGGGTCTTCCTGATTTATACGATCGCGATAATTCTTCATCAGGTATCGGATCATGGTGTCTTATGGCTAGCGGTTCCCATAATGGTGGCTTGGGTACAATTCCAGCCCACATGTCTGCATGGTGCAAGATGCAGATGAATTGGTTGGATCCAGAGGTGTTGACCAATGATGCAATGGATTTTACTTTTCCACCAATTGCCAATAATGATTTTGCACTGCGGATCTGGGAAGATGATTATAATTGGAGCCGTTATTTTATAATTGAGAATCGAAAGAGCTTTGGTTTTGATAGTGCATTACCTGGGTATGGTTTAATGGTTTATCATATTGATGAGAATAAAGCATGGGGTATTAATCGATGGAATGGGGGCAGTGTCAATGATGATGAGACCCACAAACTAGTAGATCTGGAAGAAGCAGATGGTAATGATGATCTGGACAACAATCAAAATGGTGATGATGGAGATCCTTATCCGGGCAGTTCTAATAATATTGAATTTTCCGCTAACAGTTACCCCAATTCCAATCGCTATAATGGCAATATATCCGGAATTTCTCTTACGAATATCAATGACCAGGATTCTGTAGTAGTTGCCAATGTTACTATTCGCCCAGACCAGGGCTACGCTATCGTATATGATGAGCAAGGGATCAGTGGATTAAGCTATGGTTATTCCGATCCAGCAATTGATACATGGGGCGGAGTATTATTCACACCAACTGCTGATGGTTATCTTACTGAAATAGATATTGGAATAGTGGCTGACCAGGCAACTATTGGTCTTCATTTCTATGAATCTTTTGATGGTAGTATACCTGAGGAGGAATTGTTAGAAACGACTGTAACCGCTACCACATCTGGCTGGCTGTCCGTTGCTATTGATTCAATTGCTATTTATGAAAATACAGATTTTTTTATTGCAATTAATATGAATGAAAACTTCCTGAGCATAGATAATGCCGGCGACCTGGATGGTAGAACCTACATTTCTTCCAATGGTGTAAACTTTAATAATGGTTTGTCAAATTCCGGCGATTTAAACCTGCGAGCTAAAATATCGACTACAACTACCACTATTGATATTCAGTCCAATACCATACCAGTTATCTTCAAACTAAGTCAAAACTATCCTAATCCGTTTAACCCGGTAACCACATTGCACTATGACTTACCGGTTAATGGTCTGGTAAACATTACTATTTATGATATGCTTGGCAGGAAAGTAAAAACCCTAATTAACCAAACCCTAGATGCTGGTTATAAATCAGTTATCTGGGATGCTACTAATGACTATGGTAAATTAGTGAGCGCCGGTATTTACTTATATCAGCTTCGGACTGGGGAATACAGTAGTACAAAGAAAATGTTATTATTGAAATAGGTGCTTCAATTAGAGAATTACCTAGCCGCCTAACAACAAGATTTATTGTTCTAGACATTTAGGACTATAGGTGCTTACATTTATCTCACCTCAAAGGAGGGGTTTCTCGTTTAAAAAAAGGAGGATTATTGAATGAATCGATTGATTTTACTATCGATCTGCTCGGTTTTATTTGCTCAAAACGTACAATTAAAAAAAGTAGTTATTTCTTCCGGTGCTATCCAATCAGACATTTGGAAAAATGCCGGAATGAAAGGAACAATTGGACAACCTGCCATTGGTAGAACGATAATAGATAATTATATCCTTGTTGCAGGTCTCTGGGGGACTATATCACAAATGTTTTTGGATGTGGGAGATGAAGTGGTCTTACCTCTGGAATATTCAATATCTAATGCCTATCCCAATCCTTTTAACCCCGTTACTAATATTGATATTACCGTACCTGAATCGGGATTAATGGAGTTTATGATTTACGATATATTAGGTAGACAGGTATTTGAACATAAACAAACCTTTGACAACCCCGGCCATTATCGTTTTACATGGTCAGGGAAAAACAACTATGGTTC
>ENA-UPTF01001247-UPTF01001247.1-marine-metagenome-genome-assembly--contig:-NODE-1247-length-16366-cov-6.488796_pt1 | contig 16366 bp, 17 predicted proteins | sample MGYA00238166_ERZ767019 | MGnify/ENA primary metagenome ERZ767019 (study PRJEB28930, sample SAMN06266391) | marine metagenome | isolation source: Sea water from 250 m depth | place: Atlantic Ocean...
CGTGCTGCTTTCTTTGCTGCTGCTGCACGTTTTGCTGTTGCTGCTGCGGCTCTTCTTTTTCGAGTGCGTGCTGCTTTCTTTGCTGCTGCGCTTCTCTTTGCTTTTGACATAGCCATACATTCCCGAAAATATCTTGCGTGTTATATTATACAAGTTACTACTTTTTACATAATTAGTTTAATTTTATACAGTTAATTTTTATTTTCTGATCGTGAAAATTTTTCTAACAGAACACAAATGCATTTTGTTGTTTTGTTTAGTAGATCGATTTTTGCAAATTCATTTGGTGAATGCATTCCACAAAAAATGTATGATGAACCTATAGAAATACACGGTGCGTTTAATACATGAACAAAAGAATGCATGGGACCAGTGCCTGCATTGGATAGATTCAAAACATAATCACCAAAAATTTCCTTTGCACTGTCACATGTTATCTTGACAATAGATTCGTTTGGGCTAATTCTTGCAGCCGCTTCAGCGTTTAAAACAGTGATCTCAATATCATCAAAACCATAATTTTTTAAATGCTTTTTTAATAATTTGACTTGTTTTTTTGGATCCATATTTGGTACCAATCTAAAGTCAATTTTTGCTCTTGCCTTAGATGGTAAAACAGTTTTTGCACCATCACCTGTATAACCAGAATCAATGCCCGCAATGTTACATGTTGGACCAGATACTAGTGCTTTTTTGGCTTCTAGATTATTTTTCCCTCCAACAAAATCTTTTACTCCATATTCTTTTTTGAAACTATCAGAATTGAATGGTTCTTTTTTAAGTATCTCTAAATCATTTTTTGTGAGTCGTAAAACATCATCATTCCAACCATCTATCAAAATTTTACCATCACTACTACGTAATGTTTTAAGTGCATCAATTAGCCGCCATGCTGGATTCTTAATTATTACTGCAAAGCTAGAATGAACATCTCTTATTGATTCTTTTACGCTCAATTCTACGTACAAAAGACCTTTCATTCCAAGGCCAACAATTGGACGATTTTCTGTATCAATATACCCAAATTCCCAAATAACAGAATCACATGAAAATTTCTTCCTGAATTTTTTTAGGTATTGATCAATGTGCTGACTTCCATTTTCTTCTTCACCTTCAATTACGAACTTAATATTACACGGTACATCACCGTATGTTTTAAGATGTGACTCGATTGCCTTAATTCTAGTTATTAATTCTCCCTTATCATCTGATGAACCACGACCAAAAATTTTATTGCCGATGATTTTTCCACTAAATGGATCATGCTTCCATAATTCTAACGGTTCTACTGGTTGTACATCATAATGATTATAGAATAACAATGTCTTGTTTGGGTTTTTCTTAGACTTTACTTCTCCATATACTACAGGTGGAATATTTTTTCCCAAACGAAGTATTTCTGACTGTATACCAGATTTCTTTAACATGTTGGAGACAAGTGTTGCACATTTGTCTATTCCTTCATTTGTAGCTGAAATACTTGGCTGATTAATAAGCTTCTGCAAATCAGCCAAAAGACTTGGCATGTTTTTGTCTACGTAACTTAATAATTTATTTTTAGTTTTCATTTTATTTTATCGAAAGTTTTTGCTACATATGGTAATGCATTAATAAGATCACTTGCAACCATATGAATACCAATTTCTTTTTGTACATATTTTCCACATAATCCATTAAGATATGCTGCAATTGCTGCAGATTCTAATGAGTTTCTATTTCTAGCAAGTAATCCAGATATGATTCCAGATAATACATCACCTGTTCCACCAACAGTCATTGCAGATGATTCGGTCTTGGAGTTTTGAAATGTTCTTTTCCCATCAGAAATTATATCAGTCTGTCCCTTGAGTAATATTGTAACAGAGTATTTTTTGGCAACTTTTTCTATAAACTTTACATGATTTTTTTTCTCAGATGGAAGTTCTTCCCCGAACAATCGATAAAATTCGCCTGAATGAGGGGTAACAACAACATTCTTGCCTTTAATTAATGGAAGAATTGATTTTACTAATGCACTTGCATCCAATGATAATCGAACATCTCTGTTGAGTAATGATTTTACAAGAATTTTTAATGCTTCTATATCCTGAATTGCTAATCCCATTCCAATAGTTGCTGAATCCAAATCTTTAGGAATCTGTCCTAGTAACTTGTTTACACTGCCCCTGGTTAATTTGGCATCGGCTAGTGGTATGACAATTAAATCAGGAGAAATGGCTCGTGTTGCTTGAACATTATTTTTAGGAACAGCAGTGTAAACCAAATCTGTACCAATACGTAATGCCGCAAGTGAAGATAAAACTGGTGCGCCATGATATACATAACTGCCACCTACAACTAGGACTTTCCCATTATCTCCTTTTCTTGAAGATTTGTTACGTGTAGGCATAAATCCTTTGATTATATTTTTTGTTAGTGTTTCACTCTTCATTTTTTTTCACTTTTTTTCTAATTGTTTTCTTATCAAAAAAGACTTTTCGAGCTATTGCTAGATATGTCGTATGGCCTATTCCACGAAATGAATGTCTAGTTTTACCTTCTCTGGCTTCTATGTTACGAATTATGTGTTCGGTGCAATCAATATCAGAAAATTCATTGGCAGCAAATGCAATTGAAAGTTTCTCTAATTGATTCATTGTTGGACAAATTGCTACCACGAATCCACTGCCCTTCAACATTTTCCTTGCTTGTGGTAGTACCTCCCATGGATCACCAAGATCTATAACAACTATGTCTGCATCCTTAATTGGCATTTTTTTTGCTTTTTTCAAATCTTGCTTCTTCATGGTAACATATTTGAGCATTCCAGCCTTCTCAAGATTCTTTTTGGCTATATCCATAAACTTAGAATCTACATCAAATGTGTAAATATGGCCACGTGGGCTAACAATACTTGCCATAAATGTAGTAAGTGAACCACTACCAGTTCCAATTTCCACAATTTTTTGCCCAGTTTGTAACCCGGTTCTAGCAGCAATATATCCAAAATCTTTTGGATACACAATCTGTGTTCCATGTTGCATCTTCATCACATAATCATGGATGCTTGGTTTTAGTATGTAGACATACTTGTCTTTATTTGTAATTAATCTAGAACCAAACTCTTTACCAATTGCATCAGCATGTTTTATAACTCCTATATGAGAATGAAACTGTTCTTTCTTACCTACTTTCATTAACCATTTTTTGGAATCATTGTAAAAGAATAGAACATAATCTCCAGCTTTTATTTTAGGCATAATTCAATTTTTTGTTTATCTTGAATAATTACTTATCTTATTTTCCACGTTGATTCCCCCACATAGATACATGCATTCGTGGAGAATAACTCAATTTGGAATCTTTAGCTAATTTTGATACAATTTTTTCACGTGAAATAATTTCGGACTTAGTGGTGGCCTGAGGCATTAGAAGAACTTTGTTTTTATCAAGATGATATTTACTGATTAAATTATTAATTTCTGTAAGATCATTATCATTTTCTACAACGTACTTAAAATAGCAATTTTTTTGTTTAGAAAAAAATGAATAACATTCATTTTTCTCACATAGTTCTAACAAATTACCAGAGTTTTTGGTCTTGGGTGATACATTCCATTGATCAACTAATGCTGAAAGTGCATTATTTGGTAAAATGGTACAATTAGTTTCCACTTCCACATAAAATTCAGGTTTTAGAAATGTGAGAAGTTCTGCTAAATCATCTTGCTGCATTAATGGTTCACCACCAGTTATAACTAAATGCCTAATGGTAGACTGTTCTAATGATTCCCTAATTTCTTTAATTGCTATTTCTTTTACCTCCTTTGTATAATCATAGTTCTTCCAATCCCATGTGTACTTTGTATCACACCAAGTACATTTGAGATTACATTCAGCAGTGCGTAAAAAAATTGCCTGTTTTCCAGCGTTGATACCTTCACCTTGTATTGATTCAAAAATTTCACTAATCTTCATGACTGCCTTTAATGCAAATCCTTTATATCTAAACCTAATTCATTTTTTACATGAAACTCTTTTTGGATTTCACACCATGTAAAGAATGTAAAGAAATGATGCTTGAATTATCATCAGAAGAGATGCTGTTTGCCGATGATGCTACTAGGGCTGAAGTATCTTCTAGATTCCTTAGACATCTAACATATAATCACAACGAGGTAGTAAAAGCTGTGATGGATGAGGTAAAAACCCAAAAAAGAAGTCCCGAATTTGATTTATACAAATAATTCATAGTTTATAATATTCCTTCTTTAGAAAATAATTTTAAGATGTATCACTAATACTAAGGATTGGGTTTATTCAGTAAAAGCAAAACAGAGAGTCTCACGAAATGTAGGGAATGTGGAAGTGAACTTCATGATCCTGAAAGGCTAAAAAGACATCAAAAAATTGCTCATGACAAGAAAAATGAAAAATGTAGAACTTGTGGCAATGAATTTCCAGACGCAGAGGCATTACGAAAACACAAGAAAAAATGTAAATAATTTATCATTCATCATTAAATGATCTTAGTCTATCTTTTGAAAATTGCACTTTTGCACGTCGCTTTCTAACTAATATGTAATAATTAATTATTTCATGAATTTGTTCTTCAACAGTAAATCCATGCTCATTTGATTCAAAAAGAAACTCCAGGTAGTCTTTTTCACTTAATTTTATTATTATTTTACGCAAAATTATTCTAGTATATTAAATCATTTAGAGGTTAATTTTGTCTAACATTACGTATTAGTCAAGGTTATTTTGAGTGTTATACTTCAAAGTAGATATGAAGTGCCCTATATGTGGATGTAAGGACCATAGATTAATAGGATGTGTAAGACATAAAGCAAAGAAATGTAACTGCTATAAAACAAATCAATAACTTATTTACTATTTTTTTGATTCCAATCTGGAACATTCAATGCATAATTTTCCTACTTCAAAAACATAAAGTAACTTTTGACATTTTTCACATTGTCGTTTAATTCTAGTTTTATCATAACCATAAGGCATTAACAATATAGACACTAAACTATATTTCAACTTTTTTACGTTGAATCTAATATCCTATCAAAAATCCTATTACAAACAGTGTGCCTGCCAATCTACTAAACAATAATGTTGAGCTCATCGCAGGAATTATTTTCTCCTCGCTCGAAATTGATGATTTTAGTTTTTTTATTGAGTTAATTGCCACAGGAATTGCAACAAGTGAGATTAAACAGAAAACTGGAATCATTGACATTATCACGCAGCCTATAATCACTCCATATGAGACAATTGGGAAAATATAATAAATTGATGTTGCGTTCTTCCTCCCAAGTAAAATTACTAATGTTCTTCTACCCTTTTCTTTATCAGCATCATGATCTGGAAATGATGTAACAAACAAAACCAAGGAAGACAAAGAACCTACAACTATTCCACTCATAATAGAAATATCTGTAAGATCAGAATTTTGTATATAATATGTTCCCATTACAATCAACGTTCCTTTAATTGCAACAAAGATTTCAGCCAAACCCCAATTAACAATTTTTGTAGAATAAAAATAGATTGAAATTATTGCAAATGTAAGAATTACACCAATTACAACACCATGAAGCACGACAAAATAACCGCCAATCAGACCGCCAATCACTAGAAATAAAATTCCAGCATTGTAAACACTCTTTGGTTTTAACAAGCCATCTGGAAGAACGCCAGTTCCACCACTCATTGAAGTTCGCTTTGTCTTAGTGTCTATTCCGCGCTTAAAATCCCAATAATCATTTAGAAGATCAACACTTGCATGAAGTGCAATAACACCGCTCATTGTAAGTATAGCCTGAAAAATATCAATGCTGCCAGAATTCCACCAAGTTAGAGAAAGACCTAATGAAACAGCTATAACTGATGCTAGCAAAAATCTAACTCGAATTGCTCGAAGCCAATAAGATATCATATACGAATGACATCCCAATTCATATTATAATTATATCTAGATCAAAAATAAAAAACTGTTCTATACCAATGAATCGTCACTTACACTAATTGGTTTTCGGCCATTAAACCCTGAATTCATGTCATGCCAGAATTTAATTTCTGTTTCACCATCCTTCCAACATAACCAGACATCTTCATCAAAACGTTTTGAAGGGAAATCAAGTAGTCCTTGGTCTAAACCTTTTAGAGATACACCAGTTGCCTCAAGTTCCTCAATAAGCTGATAAAACTTTGTCATTTCGGAGTTGAGTTTTTGTTTTTGTGTTATATATTTTTCAAAACTATCTGTTGATGACATTATAAGTTGAAGTTCTTGCTCTGCCTTGATGATTTCATTTTTTTGTTTCTTTAAATTATTGAATTTTTCTATCACACCAGGCAGTGCCTCATTAGCACTTTTGATTGTAAAGTATGTGAACATTACACTAAAGCAAAAATTGGTTAATTAAAACATATCCGACTTTACATATGATTTATTTATCGTTTGTATGTTTAATCTTCATGGGTGCAGAAGAAGATCTTCAAGCAATGATTAATCAAACAGTTGAGCTTGCAATCAGCCAAAAGGATGCGTATTTCAAAGAAATAGAAGCAAGTAACGATATTCTAAAAATCAAAGATCCAAAAGAATTTGTCTTCGGACTGATTATGGGACAAATACTAGGACTTGGTGTGGCTGCACTTGCACAAATGAAAATGCAGCAAGGACAAGGCAACCCAACCCCACAAGATCAAATGAAAGTTCGCGACATGGCATACAAACTTGTACCACAAATTCGTGAAAGAATTTTCGAGTAAAAATGGCAAACAAAATAAAGTGCTCACATATCTTAGTAGAAAAACAAAGCCAAGCATTAAAACTAATTGAGAGAATTAGTAACGGTGAAAAATTTGGTCGACTAGCAAAAGAAAACTCTATTGATACTGGTAGTGCAAAGAGAGACGGAAGTCTTGGTTATTTCTCAAGGGGAATGATGGTAAAACCATTTGAAGAGATTGCATTCAAATTAGAAATAGGCCAGGTTTCTGAGCCTGTAAAAACACAATTTGGATATCACATTATCAAGCGTTTTTCATAGTGTTAGAAAAATTCATCAAGTGATTCTGAAGAATTCTTTTCAAGTTTCTTTGACAGAGTGTCACCCATTGCTTTAGCAGATGTAATTTTTCTTTTTCCAATCCAGTAATAGACCTCATCAATTGTGTCTTTCGCGATTAATACGATAAGCCGTCCCGCCATCTTTCTTCCAGTACGTCCCTTTCTCTGAATAAATCTGATTGAACTTGGAACATTATCGTAAAAGACTACTAAGTTTACTTCGGAAACATCAAGACCCTCCTCTCCAACACGAGTTGCCACTAGAACCTTTGTCTCTCCATCACGAAAACGTTGTACAGTTTCAATTTGTTTTTGCTGTTTAAGACCGGTTTCACCTGCCTTACCAATTAAAATCTCTGACTTTATTCCCATGCCACGAAGTTTATCATTTATCACTTTGACAGAATCACGATAACTTGTAAAAATTAATGCTTTATCCTTAACATTTGATAAAATCTCCTGAAGTTTTGGAATCTTGGAATGTTCAATACCTTTTGATTGTGCAATCTTTGCTAATTGTACAGCACGTGTAAAGTTTGGATCTACTTCAAAGAGTTCCTTTATTCCAGCCCCTTTCTTTTTCTGTGTTCTGTCACAAAAATTAAGAAATGATGTAACACCATGTGCTTCAAGTATGTTTAATGCATATGTAATTCTAATTGCAGTAAACAGTGGTTTTGCAGATCTACGGTTTTGCGTAAGAACATACTGCCTTATGCGCAAAAGTGCAGAAAGTGATTTATTATCTTTTGATATTTGAATGCCATTTTTTCGAAGTTGTGTATATCTTTCGTCTAATGCAAGTCTGAGACATGTCTGAATTGCCTTCATTTCTAATGGAAGGTCTACGTTAATCCATTGAGTTTTTGTTTCTTGTATGTATGGCTTGACATCTGGACTTTCATCTGTCTTTTGCAGCACTGATTGTATTCGTAATGATTTTACAATTTCTTCTGCCTTTTGCTTCTCACTTGGTAGTGTTGCAGTCATTGCTAGGAAACGTACACTGCCTAAGAAACTATCAGCAATTGCAGTATATGCGTAATCTCCTATTGCCCTATGTGCCTCATCAAATATTACCAAACTGAATTGTTCAGGTGACACAATTTGTCGACGTAGATCATTTCTTGTGATTTCTGGTGTTGCACAAACTATACTATTTATCCAAAGTTTTTTTCTTTTTGCAACTAAGTCTTCTCCTGTGATAATTCCAATATCATCAATCAGAACATTTTTCTTAAGAAAATCATAATGCTGATTTACAAGAACACGTGTAGGAGCCAAAAATAATACACCGCCTTTTGCTTGCTCCATATAATCAGCAATAACCTGTAAAGCAATTGTTGTCTTTCCAAGACCTGTTGGCAAAACAATAAGCGAATTCTGATTAGCCGCGTCTTTGGCAAGTGAGACCTGATATTGCCTTGTCTCTATGGAGTTTGGTTTTATGAATTTGTGTGATATGTAATCTTCAGACATTAAGAAAATTTACTGATCGAAGTCTTTTATGCTTTCTAATAGCAAATTGTTGTCTAATTGTTTAACTTGGATTGTTGTTAGTGTCAGTGTTATATTGAAGATAATTAGATATTTTCTATGAGTGAGCAATTCAAAAGACCTGCTTGGGATGAATATTTTATGTTACAAGCAGAACTTGCAAAACTTCGATCTAACTGTATTACAAGACAGGTAGGGGCAGTAATTGCAAGGGACCACAGACAGTTATCTACAGGATACAATGGAACACCACCTGGAATAAAAAATTGCTATGAAGGTGGGTGTAAAAGATGTGCTGACAGAATGGAAGGCAAAATAAAATCAGGAGAGGCTTTAGACAGATGCGTCTGCAACCATGCAGAGGCAAATGCGATTATGCATTGTGCAATACTCGGAATTGAAGCTGGAACACAAGGTGCAATACTTTATTCAACATTTGTTCCTTGTCTTGAGTGTACAAAAATGGCAATTACTATTGGAATTAAGAAATTTATCTGCCTTGATGAATATCCAGAAACTAATTATGATTTGATTAAAGAAGCTGGAGTTGAGATTGAAATACTAAATAAAAATAAAATTGAGCAATGGGCAAAGATGCTATTATCTACAAATGACTGAAAATGCAATCAGAACGTGCTACCATTCAATTTGAGGAAGTAAATAACCTACCAAGTTCATTGCTGATATCAGCAACATACCATAGTCAAAAAAAGAAGGCAGTATTGAAATTCTATGAGCCAAAGTCGCAAAAAATCTACTTATGGACTGACAAAACTGGACATAAACCATATTGTTACTCAAAACTTTCACGTGATGAACTGGACTTCCTTTCAGAAAGACAAGATGTGTTAAAGATTGAAGAGGTGACAAAAAGAGATACTCTTAATGATAAATTTATCACGGTGTCAAAAATTATTGTAGATGATCCACTAGCAATAGGTGGTACACAAACTGCAAAAAGTATTAGAAATGAAATTGAAGCCTGGGAATCTGATATAAAATATTATGAAAACTATCTATATGATACTAAACTAATTGTTGGAAAATATTATAAAATAATTGATGATAAAGTTATTTCTGATGATTCAGAACTTACTGATGATACCAAACTTGCACTAAAGACACTACTTTGGGATAAACTATCAAATTCAGGAATGGCAGACACAAAAGAATTCCAAGATGCAGTGTCAGATTGGGCACAGCTTCTCAACCAACCTATTCCAAACATTAAACGTCTAAGCCTAGACATTGAAGTAGAATCTGAAATTGGTAGAATACCAGACCCAAAGATAGCCGAGAAGAAAGTTACTGCTGTAGGATTTGAAGGAAGTGATGGATTAAAGAAAATTCTTGTACTAAGAAGAGAAGGGATTCAAGATGGTGAAAATGATTTGGACCCAAAAATAGAACTAAAATTCTTCGATAATGAAAAAGAGTTGATTGAAGAAACTTTTGAATTAGTGGAGGAATATCCAGTTCTATTAACATACAACGGTGATGGATTTGATCTACCATATCTTTACAATAGAGCAAATAGACTTGGAGTAACTAAATCAAAGAATCCATTTTACATGATGCGAGATTCTGCAACCTTACAAAGAGGCGTTCATCTTGATCTTTATCGAACATTTTCAAATAGGGCATTCCAAATCTATGCATTTGGTCAGAAATACACAGATTTCTCACTGAATAGCGTCTGTAAAGGAATTCTAGGTGAAGAGAAACTTGAACATGATGAAGAAATTGGTGATATGACATATTACAAATTAGCAAAATATTGCCAAAATGACGCCAGACTGACATACAAACTTACTAGTTTCAATAATGACTTGTTGATGAACCTACTAGTTGTTATTACAAGGATAGCAAAAATGCCAATTGATGATATTTCAAGAATGGGCATATCTCAATGGATTAGAAGTTTGATGTATTATGAGCACAGAAAAAATAATCTACTTATTCCACGCCGTGGAGAACTAGACAATAAATCAATTGGCGTTGCAAATGATGCTGTAATCAAAGATAAAAAATATCGTGGTGGAATGGTAGTTGAGCCAATTGAAGGAATTCATTTTGATGTCATAGTGTTAGATTTTGCAAGCCTATATCCAAGTATCATTAAGGTCAATAATCTCTCATATGAAACAGTAAGATGCCCACATGAAGAGTGTAAGAAAAACATGATACCACAAACTAACCATTGGGCATGCACTAAAAAGAATGGTCTTACGTCATTGATTATCGGTTCACTACGTGATCTCCGTGTTAACTATTACAAGAATCAAGCAAGAAAAAAAGATATTACAGAAGAAGATAGACAGCTGTATACGGTTGTTACTCAGGCTTTGAAGGTCATACTAAATGCAAGCTATGGAGTTATGGGTGCTGAGATATTTCCACTTTATTTTCTGCCTGCAGCAGAATCAACTACTGGTATGGGAAGACACATAATCCTGGATACAATTGAAAAATGTAAAGAATCTGGAATTGATGTACTATATGGAGACACTGATTCTATATTTGTAAAAAATCTGACACAGGAGCAAATAAATTCGTTAATAATAAGAGCGAAAGATGACCACAATGTTGAGCTAGAAGTAGATAAGGAATTTCGTTATGTCGTTTTAAGTAACAGAAAAAAGAACTATTTGGGAGTCACAAAAGATGGAAAGGCTGATGTAAAAGGTCTCACTGGAAAAAAATCACATACGCCAAAATTTATCAAGACATTGTTTTATGAACTTCTTGATATATTGGCAAAAGTTCAAACTAAAGAGGACTTTGATAATGCAAAAAGTCAGATTACTAAGAAAATTTCATACTATGCAAAGAAAGTTCAAGAAAAAGAAATTCCATTAACAGACCTTGCATTTAATGTGATGATGAGTAAAGCACCTGCAGAATATGTAAAAACAATTCCACAGCATATCCGTGCTGCAAAGCAGCTTGAAACAATACGTGAAATCAAAAAGGGTGACATAATTTCTTATGTCAAAATCTTAAACAAGCCTGGAGTTAAGCCTGTTGAAATGGCAAAACAGTCAGAAATAGACTCTTCAAAATATATGGAATTTATGGAAAGCACGCTAGAACAGATTACATCATCTATGGACTTAGATTTTGATGTAATATTGGGAAAACCAAAACAAACTGGATTGGATCAATTCTTTTGGAATTAGACAGACATGTATCTTGATGATTTTACTTTAGGTATTGTAGGAACTCTCGCAGGAATTCTGATTTTGTCTGGATGGGTTCCACAGATCATCAAAGGATATAAAACAAAGAGATTAAACGATGTTTCTTCATATCTAATGATTTGTATTTTTGTAGGTGCAGTATTATGGCTAGTTTATGGAATTGAGATTGATGACGTATACATAATGGGTGTTAATGTTGCCGCAATGTTTCTTACTATGACAGTTCTTTATATGAAATTAAAATATGAGAGAAAATACAACTCAATTGAGAAGTAATGTTTATCATAAATTGTAAAAACTATGATGAAATTTCAGGGGATAGAATCATCAAACTAGCAAAAATCTCACAAAGGGTATCAAAAAAATATAAAATTCCAATTGCGATAGCACCACCACATCATCTGATTCCGTTAATAACAAAATTCAATGTCATTGTTTTGGCACAGCATCTTGATGACAAAAAAGTTGGGGGCACGACTGGATTTATGATTCCAGAAATTGTAAAAAAATCTAAAATTAGTGGATCATTAATTAATCATAGCGAGCATAGAATCTCTGAAAAACAAATCAAAAATATGATTAAACGATTAAAACGCCTAAAATTAAAAACAGTTCTTTGTGTAAAGAATGTTCATGAGTCAAAAAAATATGTAAAACTAAATCCTACATTTATTGCAATAGAACCACCAGAATTAATTGGAACAGGTAGAGCAATATCAACTGAAAGACCACAACTTATTACAAAAGCAGTTGATAGTGTAAAATCTGCAAAGAATTCTACAAAACTATTATGCGGTGCGGGAATTGTGTCTGGTGAAGATGTTGCTCGTGCAAAGCAACTCGGCTCGAAAGGAATTCTGGTGGCAAGTGGAATTGTAAAAGCAAAAAACTGGGAAAAAATAATAGAAGAATTTTCAAGGGCATTAGTTTAAAAACAGCTCAAATCGAATCTTCCTAAATGGCAAAATTAAAACCAGTTTACGCTTTTGAAGAAGCAGATTTTAAAAATAGGATGCTTCTAGGCGGTAAAGGTGCAGGACTGAGTGAGATGACGCGTCTAAAACTACCAGTTCCAGCTGGATTTACAATAACAACTGAAGTTTGTAACAAGTACTATGAAAATGGAAAAAAACTTCCAAAAGACGTAATGCCATTAGTAATGAAGAATATTGCTAAAATGGAAAAAAAGACATGTAAAAAATGGAATTCTACAAAGAATCCATTATTAGTCTCAGTTAGATCAGGTGCTGCAATTTCTATGCCAGGAATGATGGATACTATTTTGAATTTAGGATTAAATGAAAAGACCGTTGAAGGATTTGCAAAACAAACAAGCAACCCTCGATTCTCATGGGATTCTTACAGAAGATTCATTCAATTATTTGGAAAAGTTGTCTTTGGAGTAGATGATGAAAAATTTGATCATGTCTTAAACTCAGCAAAAAAAAGACAAGGTGTCACAGATGACAGTAAATTAAATTTAGACTCCCTAAAAAAAATTGTATCAGAATATAAAAAGATCTGTAACAATCATACAAAACGAAAATTTCCTAATAATCCAAACGAACAATTACAGTTGGCAATTGAAGCGGTCTTTAAAAGTTGGATGGGTGAAAGAGCCATCGTATATAGAGAGAAAAATAATATTACAAAAGATATTGCAAATGGAACTGCAGTAAATATCGTCACAATGGTTTTTGGAAACATGGGTGACGATAGTGGAACTGGTGTCGTATTCACAAGAAATGGTCATAATGGTAAAAAGGAGATTGAAGGTGAGTATTTGATTAATGCGCAAGGTGAAGATGTTGTTGCAGGTGTTCGTACTGGAAAGGACATATCAAAGTTAAAAATAGAAATGCCAAAATCATACAGAGAATTATCTAATGCATGTTCTAAATTAGAAAAACATTTTCGTGAACCACAAGATATTGAATTTACGATAGAAATGGGAAAATTCTATCTCTTGCAAACAAGAACTGCAAAGATGAGCGCAGGTGCACTTGTAAAAACATCAGTTGATATGGTTAAAGAAAAATTAATTAATAAAAATAGAGCGCTAACAAGAATACCAGCACAGCAGTTAGAGGCATTACTTCATAAAACGATTGACCAAAGTAAAATTAAGGGTTTTGAGCGATTAGCAAAAGGAATTGCAGCATCACCAGGTGCTGCAAGTGGAATTGCTGTATTTAATGTAAAACGTGCAATTGCAATGGGAGAAAATAACAAGAAGGTAATTTTGATACGTCAGGAGACAAAACCAGAAGATGTCCCAGCATTTTTTTCTTCTGAGGGAATTCTTACAAGTCAGGGTGGAAAATCATCTCATGCTGCAATAGTATCAAGAGGTATGGGAAAACCTTGCATTGTTGGCTGTGCTGATTTAAAAATTGACTATGAAAATAACAGATGTCTTGCAAATGGCATCACTGTATTAGAAGGTGAACCAATTACTATTGATGGGAGTACAGGTGTTGTCTATATTGGCGATGTACCAACAGTAGAGCCACAAGTAACAAAAGACTTTCAGACAATTTTGTCATGGGCTAAGAGCACAAAGAAACTAGGAATAAGAGCAAATGCTGATACACCAGATGCCGCAAAGCTTGCAAGAAAATTTGGTGCTGAGGGAATAGGACTTTGTAGAACAGAACGGATGTTTAATGCAACTGATAGAATTGGTCTTTTTGTAGACATGATCATGGCAACAAATGAAAGTCAAAGAAAGCAGGTACTAAAGAAACTTGGACAATTACAAAAAAGTGACTTTATTCAGATACTAAAAGCAATGGAAGGATACAAAGTAACAATTAGGCTATTAGATCCACCTTTACATGAATTTCTTCCAAACCCAGAAGAACTAATGGATAGAATTTACAAAAATAAAAAAGGGGAAAATCTTTCACGGACAAAGAAAGTTTTGGAACGTGCAAAAGAGCTAGCAGAAATTAATCCAATGATGGGTCATCGTGGAGTGCGTGTAGGAATTACTTATCCAGAAATTTATCGAACACAAATTGCTGCAGTGTTTGAGGCTGCAGTTGAACTTTCAAGGAAAAAAGTAAATGCAAAACCACAGATTATGATCCCACAAGTGGGTAGCATCGCTGAATTAAATCATATAAAAGAAATTTATGATGATGTTAAATCTAAAATACAAAAAAAACACGGCGTCAAAATAAATGTGAATTTTGGAACCATGTTAGAGGTTGTACGTGCCTGCCTTACATCGGATGAACTAGTAAAAACTGCAGAATTTTTCAGTTTTGGCACGAATGATCTAACACAGGCAGTATTTAGTTTTAGTAGAGAAGATGCTGAAGGTAAATTCCTTCCAGAATATATGGAAAAAGAACTACTAGAGATTAGTCCATTCCAATCAATCGATGTAAATGGAGTAGGCAATCTAATGAAAATTGGTATTAAACAAGGAAGAGCAATCAAAAAAGACTTGGAAATTGGTATATGCGGTGAACATGGTGGTGATCCAAACTCTATCAAGTTTTGTCACTCATCTAATGTATCATATGTCAGTGCGTCACCACATAGAATTCCTATTGCAATAGTTGCTGCAGCACAAGCTGTAATCGAGCAGAAGGGGAAAAAATAATCATCCTCTAGAATCATCAACCTTATCATATGATATTAAAAGAAATGCATGCCCTGCAATGGGGAAGACAGAGCACACACTCCAAAGCCTTCATTTTTTAGCTGATCTCTGGACAATATACTGATATAAAATAACGATCATGATCGCAAAATATTTTAATTCAAGATAATGATGAATAGGAAAAAAGTACTAAAGTAGTGATATTATCCAACAGTTATGTTACCATCTATTGAGAGTATAAAGCAGCAACGACTAAAAATTAGCCTAACACAAAAAGAACTAGCAAAAGAAGTAGGAGTTAGTACGTCTATGATAAACCAAATTGAATCTGGGCGAAGTCAGCCAAGTTATGAAACTGCCAAAAAGATCTTTGAGGTATTAACAAACAAAGAAAATCAATCATCATATACTGCAGGTCAATTATGCAGCCAAAATATTGTAAATATAAAACCATCAAACACATTACATGATGCCATCAAAAAAATGCATAAATCATTTATTAGTCAGATTCCAGTTTTTGATGGAAAAAAACCAGTTGGGGTAATTTCTGAATCAGGAATTGTGGCGCATTATGAAAATGGAAATATAGAGATTGCAAAAAAAATCAAAATTGAAACTATTATGGAGCCAATCCCACCAATAATTGATTATAAGACACCTGCAAATACTTTGGGACCATTAATCAAATACTCAAAATGTATTCTGGTATCAAAAAACTCCAAAGTTTATGGAATTATCACCGCATCTGATACTTTGAAAATGATGGAATGATTATTTTGGATGTGAGCAAAGTTCAGCTAAAACACCATCTAATGATTTTGGATGAATGAATGTAACTTTAGTTCCAGCAGAGCCAGGTCTAACCTTTCCTAAGAACTGCACACCGCATCCCTCCATTCTTTCAACCTCACCCTCAATGTTATCAGTTTCCAATGCCATGTGATGTAATCCTTGACCTTTCTTATCCAGAAACTTTTTGATTGGACTTTC
>ENA-UPTF01001249-UPTF01001249.1-marine-metagenome-genome-assembly--contig:-NODE-1249-length-16356-cov-3.925671_pt1 | contig 16356 bp, 1 predicted proteins | sample MGYA00238166_ERZ767019 | MGnify/ENA primary metagenome ERZ767019 (study PRJEB28930, sample SAMN06266391) | marine metagenome | isolation source: Sea water from 250 m depth | place: Atlantic Ocean | study...
TGGTGCTGGCAGTTCAGCGGAATTAACCAATGTGGGTACCAATATCAATGTATTATTAACGCCACCATTCACAAGTGGAGATAAGATCACGATGACCGTTAGTCTGACCGATATTGCAGGAAATGTCACCAGTAATATCCAATATATATATACAATTGCGTATTTATCGGATTATGATAAGAATAGTGCAGTTGATCTCGCTGATCTTAATACCTTTACCACTGGATGGAATAGTAATGACCTGACTAAAGAACTGGGGCCCGTCTCTGGTTCAGCCCCATATTTCAAGCCTGCACCCGATCAAGTATTTAATACGCGAGATGGAATGGCTTTCGTCAGAATGTGGAACTGGGATAAAGCACAAGGCTCAGGTAAACTGATGGCAAAACTACAGTCAAACCAGGGCAGTCCTCTTACGACCGAAATTGAGGCAGACCATATTATGGTCTATCCACCAAAAGGCACCAAGGCCATTGAATTAATTTTCAATTATCCTGTGATTGATATGAGTATGGCCCTACCTAAGAGCGAAATTTTCAGTGAAAAAGGAATGAGTCTATCCTTGCGAGATACAGTTGGTGGAAATTTGCTGATTAACACGGCCTATTTTGAAGAAAGTGACCTACCTGTACGTATTGATCTTCAACATTTACAAAAAGAAAGAAATGTTCCTGTCGATATTTCCTATCTATTTATTGATGAAAATGCCCAAGTATTAGGCGCTGGAAATGAATTTCTTGATATTAAACCTATTCCAAAAGAATTTGCGCTTCATAATAATTATCCAAACCCATTTAATCCAGTAACCACAATTAATTTTGATCTACCCAAAGAAGCCAATGTGAGTCTAATCGTCTATGACGTGATCGGCCGAGAAGTTATCCGCCTTAATGACAGCTTCGTGCCTGCTGGATATCATACCGTCAAGTGGAATGCAAGAAACCAATATGGAATGGAAGTATCTGCTGGTGTCTATTTCTATCATATACAGGCTGGAGAATTTGTTAAAACACAAAAAATGATTCTTTTAAAATAGCTTAATAATTCATTTTTTAACAAAAATTAGCCACCAAATTCACTTTTTGGAGTCAATGGTTTATATTCAGTAAATTGCGCCGGATACGTTGTGACTGGAGTCACGTAAAACAAAACAATAATTAAGTAGATTTTCAAGCTGTTATTGTAACTATTATGAAAAATAAGAAGCATACCAATAATCATATGTTCAGAAAGAACAAATATCGTCTAGTGGGATCACTGCTGATCCTCATGCTTCTTAGTACGTCAATTTTTGCCCAATCATCGATCACAACTACAAACAACTGGAAGCACGATGATGATAAGGCACAAGAAAACTCCCTAATACGAATCAGTGACACCATGGCCATCCTGGCCTATTCCGGCTATAAAAACAAGGGATATGTCCGAACTTTCTCAATGACCGCTGATGGAAAAACAACTGCCCAACTCGATGAACTAGAATTTGATGGGGATGATGGATATGGCATTTCGATAGCACAACTCAATTCCGATATATTTGTTATTGCCTACAGGGGGAGAAGTGAAGATGGGTATATTACTACAATCAAGGTTTCAAACGCTGGCAAAATAACACATGTGGTACCGAAACAAGAACATGATGATAAGGACGGGTGGTTTAACTCCTTAATTAAAGTAGATGACAACACCGTTGCCCTATTCTATAGAGGAGATGAAAGCGGCTCTTCTTCAATAATTAAAACATTCGATATCCCAGCCGATGGTTCAACGATTACTCAAGTGGCCACAAAAAAATTAAATATTGCAGGTGATTATCACAAAATCATAGCAATTGGTGGAGATAAATATGTAACAATAATGTTAGGTGGAACTACACAATACATCACCACCTTCTCTATATCAGATGATGGTACAACAATCAGTCAAATCAATCAGGGCACCGAAACTGGCGCAGGTAAATTAGGTGATATTGTAAAGATGGATGGCGATACGTATGCTGTTGCTTCTTACGGCACGTCTAAAAATAATAAAAGTGAACAATCCGGTAGTGGCTCTTTTATCGCAACCTACGATATACCAACTGATGGCTCTACCATCACAAAAGTTTCCGGCTTAAGACACACGTCTGGCCAGGCCTACTATCACTCTTTAGTCAAGATAGCTGATGAACACTATGCCCTAGCCTTCAGCAATGGTACGTCCAATGGTCTGGTAAAAACCTTTTATATGCCTGGAGACGGTAAGTTGATATCTGAAGTGTATGAATCAAGATATTATTCAGGGAAAACCACCTTTAACTCTTTCGTTAAAATGGATTTTGAAACCTATATGTTAGCCTATACAGATCCTAGCAATAAAGGTGTGCTCTGGACCGGAGATATCCGATCAGATTTACCCTTTTTTAAAACGGTCAGTTTGGCAGCAGATAATAGCACCATTACGGTGACCTTCAATGAGCCAGTATACAATACAAACGGAGGCAGCGGTAATTTAGAAGCATCAGATTTTAAGATGACAATATCAGGAGGCCATGCTACTTTATCAAGTTCTACACCCAGCAGTATAAGCTCCAGCAGCAATACCTATACACTAGGCGTTCCAATCGATGCTTCTGGGAAAAAACCTAGAGGAGATGAAAAAGTTTTAATTAATCCCGTAGCTTCTTCAATCTATGATGCACAGGGGAATGAAATTGTAATCCCTCAATCTTACTACGATACCACTCCGAGCGGTAGTACTCAACGCAATGAATTGACCTTAAATGATCAGTATATACCGCGAATTATCTCATCTTCTAATCCAATGCCAGAGGGCAACGCTTATTTTGAGGTCACCTTTAATGAGGCAGTCTTTACCAATAATAATGGCAGCGGCGACCTGGTTAAAGAAGATTTTATTCTTACGATCACTGGAGGGACGGGGACACTTTCAAGTGGTACCCCCACTAGCGTCACAAAATCATCTAATACCTATAAACTGGTTTTTTCTTTTGCTACAATTCCCAATGGTGAGGACACTTTAACGGTTACCCTCGCATCAAATGCAGTATTTGATGCTTCGGGTAATGCAGCGGATGCCACACAGGAAAACAATTCTGCATTGTTGAATGATGGGCGCTTAATCATATCAACAAGTAAATCGATGTACAATAGTACTTCTACATTCTTCAGCAATGTCAAAGATTCACGAACAGGTGAATTCCTAACTTATTTTAAACGTGACAGTCGCGGATATATATATAAAAATATAATTAACGCAGATGGGAGTGGCTTTACTACCCAATCAACTACTGAAATAACTAATACTGTTCGAGATGGTTGGACCAACATCATCAAAGGCCCAGGCAACCTTTTCATCACTGTGGATGCTGGATACAATAGAGAAGTGAACTCATGGGGTGGTGTAATTAGAACCGTATCAAATCCTTCAAGATTACTCAACCCAAAAGTTATTGATAATTCACGATTAAACTTGAAGAACAATGGGACTAGAGATGGACGACATACCAGCTTAGTTGCGCTGAATGACAGTACCTATTTAGTGGCCTACCATGGAGATCAAAGTACATATGATGGCTGGATTTCTTCTTTTCGAATCAAATTGGATGGACAAATCACTCGCCTTGATGACTATGAGCATGATGCTCGAGAAGCTTATTATCATAAATTGGTGAAGGTGGATAGTAACACTGTGGCCATGGCCTATGAAGGTTATGGTAATAATAGCAACAAGGGTGGTTACATCAAAACATTCACTGTAACACCTAAGGATGGTAAGATTAGCCAAGACAAGTATGAAAAATTTACTCCAGGCGGTTGTGGGAGTTGCGAACTTGATTTTATTCAATTGAATCAAGATATTTATGTATTAGCGTATCGTGGAGATCGCGCTGATGGATTTATTGAAACCATCAAAATATCTTCCGATGGTCAAACCATAACACAGGTGTCGAAAGATGTTGAGCATGATAAAGATCAAGGAACTCACAGTTCTCTAATGAAAACCGGTCCCAATACAGTCTTTCTAGCCTATGCAAGTGTTGGTGATGACGGGTTTATTAAAAGTTTTAATATTCCTGATGACGGCTCAACAATCACTCAAAATATTAGTTTAAAACATGATTATCATCAGGCTAAGTATAATGACCTTTTTCAGATTGACTCGGACACCTATGGATTAACCTACTATAATAGAAGTGGATATGCGCAGCTAAAAATCTTTAATGATCAAACTGCAACGGCAGATAAAATGAACCCTGAAATATCCACAGTAAGTTTACAATCTGATAATACAACTATTGCCGTGACGTTTAATGAACCAGTTTATACAGCGACCGGAGCGACTACAGCTCTGGTCACCAGTGATTTTGCTTTATCTATAACAGGTGGTACCGCTACCCTTTCAAGTGCAACTCCTAGCAGTATATCAATCTCAGGAAATACCTATACACTAGGAATTCCTCTTTCAGGTACGCCTAATGGAAATGAAGTGCTAATGGTTGTTCCTTCTTCAGCATCAGCAATCTACGATGCTTCAAATAATGCAGCGTCTATAATTCAACCGCGCAATACAGTTTACCTGAATGATAAAACTCCACCAAAACTTATTTCCGCAAACGTCGCATATAATAAGTTGTTTACTGTTACATTTGATGAACCTGTCTTTGGAAATGCTAACCTTGGCACAGTATCTCAGTCTGATTTTGTTTATTCTATTGCTGAAGGATCCGCTACACTGGGTAGTACTACTCCCACTAGCATAAGTTCACAAGCTTCTGGGGGTACGGGCAAGCATGGGACTGGGTATTATGGAACAGAAACTAGTGGATATAAATTTTCCCTGGGATTAAATATTACTGGAACAGCAAATGGCAAAGAAAAGATTACGGTATCTCCAGTAGCAAATGCGCTTTATGATGCTATGGGAAATGCCGTAAGTGCAACCCAAGCAGTAGGCGCAGATTCACTCGTTCAGGAAAAATTGGTTCCGCTATCAAATGGCTATGAGTTTAATATAAGGGAAGGGCGAGATGCATCTGTCGTACATCTCCATGATAGCCTTTACGTTGTTGCTTATGCTGGAGAAAGTGGCGATGGATTTATCCAAACATTTTCTGTATCTGAAGATGGAAAAAGGATGTCAAAGATAGATGAGGATGAACATGATGGTTACAATGGATGGGATAACTCTCTCGTTAAAGCTGATGATAATACGGTAGTTCTTGCTTACCGTGGGGGGCGACATAATAGGGGTTGGATTAAAACCTTCACCATACCTTCGAATGGGAATGGTATCAAGGAGGAGGATGATCTTGAACACGATGGATCTTACGGAAATCATAACTCTCTTATTAAAATGAGTCATGACATTTACCTTCTTGCTTATGAGCACAGCCGGGGTAGTTGGTCAAAGCTAGTAACTTTTAAAATTCCTGCGGACGGTTCAGACATCACGGAGATAAAACAAGTCAATGCCTCTTATTGGCATAATGATAATTCTTTAGTTAAGGCGGGGCCGGGTGTGGCAATTCTAGCCAGTGGTGGTTATCATGATCATAATGGCAGTAATAAAGGTTATGGTAATTGGGTCAGAACCTACTCCATTAGCGATGATGGAAAAGAGATCAAAGGTATTGCTTCAAAACGCCATGACCCAGAAGCGTATGCCTATACTGAGTTTACCACAATAATGAAAATGGATGAAGATACCTACGTCATGGCGTATAGAGATTATAATCCCTATGTAGGCCATATAAAATTGATGACCATATCACCTGATGGTAAAACGATTACGGAGGAAGATTCGGAAAGGATCTTTCTTGATAAACCTGAAAATGGAAATAGCGGAGAGTACAATTCTCTAATCCAGTTAAATTCAAATAATTTTATGTTACAATCTCAAGATAAGGATAACGATGGATGGCTATTTACTTATAAGGTTGCTGATGATGGTAAATCAATGGAACAAGACTGGAAATTTGAATTTGAAGACGTAACATTTCGTAGTGGTGTAGAAGGCGCATTATTTCGGGTTAGTAGGGACGTTGTTGGTTCAGCCTGGTCTACCAACGATTATGATGGATGGATCAAAACATATAATATACAGAGTAAAGACACAGTCAAACCCAAGCTGACTTCTGCAATCCTTAGTAAATCTAATGCTTTTATTACTGTGCAGCTAAGTGAACACGGTTATGCTACTAAAGAAGGTCGAGGCGAATTAGAGAAAACAGATTTTAAATTTACGCTCGATGGTGGTACGGCAACTTTAGCGAGTTCTAGTCCTACCTCTATTAATCACTATGGGGGTCGAGAAGGTCACTTTTATGAATTAGGCCTTTCCCTAAATGGTCTGCCTGATGGTACTGAAGTGGTTACGGTTTCCGCTGTCGATGATGCAATTTTTGATGTTGATGGGAATGTAGCCGCTACGTCATCTGACTTAAAAGTAACCTTAAATGAAAAAACACCTCCAAAGATCATTGCCTCAACCCTTTCAGGAGATAATCTGACTGCAACGGTTACCTTTAGTGAGCCGATCTTTAATTCAGCAGGCGGAAGCGGTAACATACAGACTAGTGATTTTGCATTGGAGTTGACAAGTGGCGCGGCTACCCTTCAAAATTCAACCCCATCTTATGTCACGGTAAGTAGTAATACATATACATTAACTATTGACTATTCAGGCATTTCTGATGGCACAGAAGTTTTAACAATTAAACCTGCAACTGACGCAATTTTTGATAAAGTGGGCAACATAGCAACAACGAATCAAACCAATAATCAATTATCTTTGAATGATGTCAAGATTGCAGAAATTTCTTATTCCCATCATAATACATCTTATGGTACATACAATTCATTGCTTCAGGTGGATGATGATACCTATGCCCTAGCGTATTCTGGGAATGGTTACGATGGTTATATTCAAACTTTTGCTATTTCAGCAGATGGGCTTACCATAACCGCTGTTTCAGGTGGAAAACAGAGACATGATAGCAATCAAGGCCTTGCCAATTCTTTTATAAAAGTAAATGGAAGTACTGATATGTTTGCCTTGGCATATGCTGGAGTTGGAAACGATGGAATTATTAAAACCTTTAAAATTAATTCATCGGGCAGTAGTGTAGCTCAGAAAAATGATAAAACACATGATACGGGTAAAGGCTTATATAACTCGCTAGTCCACCTGAGTGGCACCACATATTTGTTAGCTTATACAAGCTCGAGCAACAATGGAGTTGTTAAAACTTTTAACATCAGTGCCGATGGCAGTACGATTGCGGAGCTGGGTGGAAAACTAACATTTGATAGTCAAGGGACACATAATACGCTTCATAGAATGAGTGATAATACAGCTGTTCTGGCATATTCAAATCCCAATTTGATGATAAGAACCTTCAATATATCAACGGATGGAGCAACAATTACAAGTCCGCAAGACAAACAAGTTTTTACTGGAACTGCAGAATATAATTCTATTGCACAGATCGATTCAAATACTTACCTCGTAGCTACAAAACAAGGGAACAATGGTATTCTGTATTCTTTCGATATTCCGGCAGATGCATCATCAATTACTGAAATTGAGAATAAAACGCACGTCGATGATGGCAATGCTCATAATTCACTACTTGCCACAGGATCAAACACTTATGTCTTGGCTTATCAAGGAAAATCTAATAATGGTATTATGAACATGTTTAGTGTTGGTGGAAATGGTAAAAATATCAAAGAAATCTATAGCACAAAACATGTATGGCAGCCCACCAGAAACAGTCATAACTCTTTGGTTAAAATTGATGCCGATACCTATGGGCTTGCCTACTCTGGTGGTTCGGATAATGACAATGGAGTTATGAAGACTTTCACTGTGAAAGCATCTGATAAAGTAATCCCTAAAATCGCATACGTTGTAGTTGATAAAAATAATACTACTGTTGATGTTACCTTTACTGAACCTATTTTTAGTACGATTTCTGCCAGCGGTGCGCTCGAGGTAAGTGATTTTGCACTAAGTATTGAAGGAGGTACAGCTACTCTTCAAAGTGCAACACCGTCAAGCATTACTCCCAATGGCAATACATATTCACTTGGTATTGCTCTCACTGGAACAGCTGATGGAGACGAAGTGTTAAAAGTTCTCCCTGCAGCTAATTCAGTTTATGATGGCGGAGGCAATGCTGCCAGTACATCTCAATCAACCAATAATACCAAAAATTTATTTGATAGAGCAGGTCCTAAGATCACAAAAACAATCTTGGCCAGGGATAATAAATCGGTATCAATTACTTTTGATGAAAATGTATTTAGCACTTCAACTGGTAGTGGAAGCTTAGATAAGGATGATTTTAATTTATCAATTGCAGGGGGATTGGCCAAAATTACAAGTCCAACGGCATCGAGTTTTATAGACTCTGGTAAAACGTTTCACCTCAGTTTCGCAATTACAGGATTTCCCGATGGGAATGAAGTGCTCAAAGTTACTCCGATTGAGAATGCAATTTTTGATACCTATGGAAATAGTTCTTCTACTATCCAAAGCAAAAATACAACCAAGCTATTAGATATCGCTCCTCCCCTCATTGATTCTGTTTCTATTTCTTCTGACAATGATATTTTAGAGATATCCTTTAATGAAGATGTTTATGGTAAAAACGATGGAACAAGTAAGGTAGATACTTCTGACTTCATCTATACGCTTACTGGAGGTAGTGCAAAATTATCTAAGCTTTATCCTTCAAGCGTGACGGGAACCGGTACTGGTTCAAAAATTACCCTTGGAGTTCTATTAGATGGTCAACCAGATGGTAGCGAAATCATTACCGTATCTCCAAAAGATTCTGCAGTGTATGATTTAAAAGGCAATATTGCAAAAGCTACACAAAAAAATAATTCAACGAACTTAAAGGACAAAGTCCTCCCATTCTTTCAATCGACTTCGCTTTCACCAGATAACGCCGAGGTTAATATCACCTTCAGCGAAAAAGTCTATGCAAAATCGAATGCCACTGGAGTTCTTGACACTGCAGATTTTGTTTTTACTTTAACGGGCGGAACTGCCAAATTATTAAAGACTTATCCAGACTCTGTTACTTCATCCGGAAAAACCTATAACTTAAAATTAAAATTGGATGGAGTCCCCGATGGAAGTGAAACCCTAGTATTCTCTCCTTTAGAGGATGCGGTATTTGATTCGTCAGGAAATTCAGCCAGTACATCACAAACAAATAATTCTATCAAACTCAATGATAAAGCCCCACCTATCATTTCAGACCTTACACTGGAAGCAGATAATAGCCTCTTAAATATCACCTTTAATGAATCGGTTTATAGTAAAGCGGACGGAACGGGTGATCTCGAGAAAAGTGATTTTGTATTTTCTATCGTAGGTGGTGTAGCAACCCTTACAACCCCATTTGCTACTCGAATTGAAAAAAAGGACAAAACGTATTCAGTGGGCATTGGGATTAAAGGTGAACCCAGTGGTGAAGAAGTATTAACTGTACTTGTCGTTGATAAATCGATCTTTGATTTAGCTGGGAATGCCGCAGCAATTGAACAAACAAAAAATACTATCAGTCTGAATGATCAAAATGCACCCATCATTTCTGAATTGAAACTTGCTGCAGATAATTCAAACATAGAGGTTACTTTTAATGAAAAAGTATTTCCTCTATTTGACGGAACCGGTGATTTGGATTCATCAGCCTTTATATTGAAAGTCAGTGATGGAACTGCAAAGCTGTCACAACAACACCCCTCCACCTTGAAAATGGTTGATACGGTGAAAACATATGCATTAGGATTGCCATTAACAGGAATTGCTGATGGAGTTGAAGTCCTTACGATAACGCTTAAAAAAGACGGCATTTACGATGCCTCAGGAACAGTGGCCGCTGAAAATCAGTTTAAAAATAAGGTAACACTTTATGATCTAAGCGCTCCAATGATTACGGAAACTATACTGGATTCTGATAATAATAATGTTAATGTTCGATTTAGCGTGCCTGTATTTGCAACAGCTAAAGCCACTGGTGCTTTAGAAGCAGATGATTTCAAACTTTCACTAGCGGGTGGATCAGCAACCTTACAAAACACAGCGCCGTCCACAATCGATTCAAGTGATAATGGAACAAGGTATAAACTGGGCATTGACCTATTGGGTGTACCGGATGGTAACGAGGTTTTGACTATCAATCCAGTAGACAATAATATTTTTGATGATGCTGCGAACAGTGCGAATAAAGCACAAACTGATAATTCCGTAAATCTATTTGACAAAAAAGCGCCAATAATTACAGATGTTAAGCTATCAAATACAAATGATACTCTAACTGTAACATTTAACGAACCAATTTTTAGCAATAATGATGGATCAGGGACGATTGAGAATGAAGATTTTATTATGGCTATCTCTGGCGGTGTAGCCGGATTGTCCAGTGCAACAGCATCAAGCGTAACTGCAGCTACGGGAAATGCATTTCATTTCCTTTTTACAATAAATGGCACACCAGATGGATTTGAATCCTTAAGCATATTGCCTGGTTCGAATTCTATTTTTGATTTAGCAGGTAATGCAGCCGATGGAGATCAAGAAAATAACAAAGTTTATTTAAATGATCTTAAACCTCCATCAAAACCTGAAGGTCTTGTGGGTATTGCAGGAAATGAAAAAGCAACCTTAGTTTGGACTGCCAATTCTGAAAAAGATGTATCAAAATATTATATCTATGGTGGTACTGACCCCACGCCTACCCAAAAAATTGATTCTACCAATTTTGGAGAAAACACCGCTGTAATAACGGGACTGACCAATAAAACAACGTATTATTACCGCATCTCAGCTTTTGATAAAACTGGATTTGAGAGTGAAAAAACTGATACCGTTAGTGTAATACCCGATCTACGGCGCGCATTTACCGTTAAAGACGATGGAACCGGCGACTATACGAACATCCAAGATGCTATTGATATTGCAGCCTCAGGTGATACAGTATATATTTCTAGCGGAACTTATGATTCGATTAGAGTTGATAGTAAATCTCTTGAAATCATTTCAAAATCTGGACCGAGTTCTTCTTTTATAGATCCAAAAGGTAAAACAACAGCTGTAATCCTTTCAGGCTATCCTAATCAAACTACCATATCCGGTTTTACCATCAAAGGGGGCGTTGGCGATAATAATGTAGATGGTAATGGTGGTGGTATACGTGTTGAACCTGGCGTAAATACCCTAATTGAAAATTGTATCATTACCGGCAATGAAGATGGTGCTATTTTCTTTGGAGATAGCAGTAAATCCAAAGTTATTAATACTCTTATATATGGTAATGATAAATCATTTATTTTTGGAGCAGGTACAGCAAATCTGATTAACTGTACTATATTAGAAGAGACAGAAAACTCGACCCTTTCAACTGGCGCTACAGCCAATTTTATTAATTCTATCTTTATGGATGAACTAATGCCCATTGACAGCCTCGCAGTCACGTCCGAAAATATATCGGTCTGGGCAAATTATTCATTGTTCAAATATGGTGTTAACACATTTGACAAAAATCATATCGAAAGTTTTAATTATGGATTAACTAACTTAGTAACGGATCCATTATTTGAAGATTCCTTAAACGCAGATTTTCATCTTACGAAAGATTCACCTGCCATAGGTGTAGGAACTGCTTCGATTATATTAGATAATCTAACCTATAAAGCACCCATAAAAGATTTAGATGGAAATAATCGTCCTAATCCTAATGGATCAGCTCCAGATCTTGGTGTTTATGAAAGTCTATATTCTAATTCCTCACCTAAAGCAAATCAGATTTCCGATGGTGATACGGATTCAGTTGAAGTTGATTTTAGCTCTTCAACCAATACCCTCGCTGCACACTGGAAACCTTTTGCGAGTTCATCATCGATCTACTATGAATATGCAATCGGGATTGATCCAAAAATTAATGATGTTGTGGATTGGACGGTGATTGGATTTGATACATTCAAAGTCGTGAATGACCTAACTTTAAAAAATAGCACCAAGTATCTTTTTAGTGTACGTGGCAAAAATGATCAAGGCGAATCTGCATCTGTGACCACGGATGGTGTATTTATTGATTGGGAAGCTCCTACTGTAGATTCTGTAACTGAATGGAAAACGGATTTAGATTGGTTTGGACCTACAACTCCTGGTGTTATCGTAGCAAATGCAAAAGATAATGGCGGTATTGAAAAATATGAATTTTCTATCGGTATTATTGAAGGAGATACCAGTTTAATCAGTTGGACACCTAGCGATTCAAATGTGATCCATCTTGATGTAAGTAGCTTATCAGAGAACACAAAATATTATTCGAATGTCCGTGTAACTGATTATGTTGGAAATATGGCTTCCGGTTCATCAAATGGCTTCAAAATGGATATTAACGCCCCAGAGGGAGGTAATGTATCAATTGGTGATGAATATCAATCTGATACGTCAAAAGTCACGTTTGTTGTGGCGGATTTTACAGATGATGATAGTGGAATTGGAGCGTATTATTATAGCTTAGGAAGCGCACCAGATGCACAAGATATTTTACCCCGAAAACCTGTTGGTATGGATCCTAATTTTACTTCATTCACCTTTGGCATTGGTAATTTATCACTTCAAGAGGATCAAACCTATTATGGATCAATCTATACCACTGATAAAGTGGGCAATGAAATTTTAACAATATCTGAAGGATTGACAATTGATCGTACTGGCCCAGAAGATGGTGTAGTTGCTGATGGGCCTGGTGAAGATACGGACTACTCCAATGATACTCTAAATATCAGTGTGAACTGGTATGGCTTCAGAGATATGAATACTATTGAGAAATATGAAGTGGCTTTAGATACAATAAACACAGCAACCGATTCGACGGTTTGGGTAAATGTTGGAAAAGATTCATCATACACTTTTACAGATCAAAAATTACGCCTCGACCAAAGATATTATACACTGGTTCAAGCCTATGATGCACTTGATAATGCTTCAAATGTTGTTTCATCCGATGGTTTTGTTATTGACCTCGCTGGTCCAAAAGTTGAAACGATCTCTCCATCTACTGCTAAACTGGTTAACATTTTTGAAAAGCTTGAAGTTGATATAGCATTATCTGAAACAATATCTTCAGTCAAAGTTGAATACGCTTCAACACAAGGTGATATTTTAAATATTGACCCAACATTTACTTCAGATAGTACTAATATCAAAATTTCCTTTAAACCTCCATTCACTAGTGGAGACCAAGTCAAAATACTATTGCAAGCAACGGATCTTGCAGGAAATACAAGTCCGATTAATGAATTTTTATATACGATAGCTTACCTTGGAGATTATGATTATGCAGATGGAATTGATTGGAAGGACCTAAATACATTTGTAAAAGCATTCGAAACAAATGACTTTTCTAAAGAATTAGGACCAGTTACACGAGCTGCACCACATTTTCGCCCTGCTCCGGACAGTCTATTTAATACACGAGATGTGATGGCATTTGTTAGAATGTGGTACTGGGATAAAAATAAAAACTCAGGAAAACTAATGGCAAAAGTCTTACCGACTGAAGGTGCCAACTTGAACGTTGAAGTCGAAGCAGATCATATGATGATCTATCCACCTAAAGGTACAAAAGCCATGGAGGTCATTTTAAACTATCCTGTCATTGATGTGTCTATGGGTATACCTACAAAAGAAGCAGTGACCGATGAAGCGATTACACTATCGAAAGTAGATACGGTTGCAGGACAAATATTATTTAATTCAGCTTATTTTGTTCAGAATGATTTACCAATTCGGATCGATCTAAATCATCTGCAAAGAGATAACAAAGTCCCTGTGGATATCTCCTACCAGTTTATTGATAAGAATAATCAAATTTTAAGTAGTGGAAGCGAAGTCCTAGACATTAGACCAATTCCAACAGAGTTTGCTCTTCATAATAACTTTCCAAACCCATTTAACCCTGTAACCACGATTAATTATGATCTACCAAAAGAAGGCAAGGTGAGTTTAATTGTTTATGATCTCATGGGACGAGAAGTCACCCGTCTCACGGATAACTTCATGCCTGCCGGATATCATACCGTAAGGTGGAATGCACGGAACCAATATGGAATGGAAGTATCTGCTGGCGTGTATTTCTATCATATTCAAGCTGGAGAATTTGTTAAAACGCAAAAAATGATCCTATTAAAGTAGCTTCGATTCATATTAGGCACTTATGAAGCTTTTTCATCTTTATTTTTGTACTCTATTATTTATTTTAATTGGCTGTGGGCCTGAACTACAAACAGTAGTTAACCGAGATCAATATAATCGCATTATCCTAGAAGCAGAGCTTAAAGGAGAAGCGGATACCCTATGGAGCAAGGTGTATACTTACCACTATGCTGGACCTCCCTCCCCTTCTGAATCAAATATAAATCAACCGAATGAAGAAACTGATGTTAGCTTAGATGATGCTGGTAATGCCGCTTGGGGAGCTGAAGAAGAAACAGTTGAAGCTCCAATAGATGAAGCACCAGCTGAGGCCGACTCTCTTGCACCCAAACAATATATTATTACAGTTGATAGCACGAAAAAAACTTTTTCAAGCTTTGCCAAAGGGAACAAAGAAGGTGAATGGAAAACATGGTATGCAAATGGAATGCTTGAATCCGAATATTTTTATCAAAAAAATCAAATTGAAGGCCTCTATAGCTACTATGATAGTCTTGGAACGTTAACACGCACTGAAACCTACAAGAAAAGTATTCTAGAGGGAGTTACAAGCGACTTTAACGAAAATGGAGCTTTAATAAAAACTACGGATTATAAAAAAGGTATTGTCACAGGTTTTGTAAAAGAATATCTAGAAGGAGTGGTCCTCTTAGAACAAAAATCAATTAAAAAAGATAGTTTAGACGGTGAATGGACAAGCTGGTATGATAATGGTACGCAAAAAGTTGTTCGACTATATAAAAATGGGACACCGATCGGGAACTGGATATTTAATGATGAAAAAGGTGCATGGATGCGAGAAGAACAATACAAAAAGGGACTTGCTCATGGTATTTGGTCATTTTATGATAACGCAAATGATAAGGTTTTTCAGTACTATACAGAGGGAAAACTGATTGCCGAATATACAGAAGCCAAATGGCCCAATGGACAGATCAAGGAAGTCCCTTCATTTAAAAATGGCTTACCTGATGGAACCTGGATTGGTTATTGGGCAGATGGTTCAACACGATATACTATAGAATATAAAAAGGGTGATAAAGATGGCGATGAACTGCGGTATGATTCAACGGGTGTTCTGATTTTTGAAGTTAAATATAGTAAAGGAATTCGTAACGGGATTGAGAAAGAATACTATAGTAATGGACAACTGAAACGCAGTGCGAAGTACAAAGATAATAAACTAAATGGTAAAACGGAGCATTTTGATTCTTTAGGCGTAAAATTAGAAACAATTGCCTATAAAGATAGTTTGAGGGATGGTAAAACGACTATATGGTGGCCTAATGGCGAGCCCCATAAGCGTCTTACCTATGAAAAAGCAATATTAGATGGCGAATATGAAGAATGGTTTCCTAGTGGCAAACTTTATACGCGCTTTAATTATGAAAAAGGAATATTAGATGGTGAATATGAAGAATGGTGGCCTAGTGGCAAACTTTATACGCGCTTTAATTATGAAAAAGGAATATTAGATGGTAAATATGAGGAATGGGACAGTCTAGGAGCTGATATTGTTAAAGGATATTATGTTCAGGGTACACGTGATAAAAAATGGCTCTACTATGATAGCGAAGGACGGCGAGATAAATTTATTTTCTTAGAGATGGATTCTTTAATTACAGATTATGAATTCAAGTACTACCCAAATTGGCAGATAGTTGAAGAGCCTGGGTTTAATGATCGTGGCTTATTTGATGGGAAATGGGAATCCTTTTATATTGATGGTGCAACTTCAAAAAAGTATCAATATGATGATGGTAAAAAAGATAAAGTTTGGCAGTCATATTATCAAGATGGTAGACGTGACAACTATACCTATTATAATCAGGACACTTTAGTCACCGATTATGATTTTACTTACTACTCCAATTTACAGATCATGGAAGAACCTAAGTTTAGTAAGCAAGGCCTTTTTGATGGAAAATGGGAAGCATATTATGAGGATGGTCAGATCAAAAAAACATTTGGCTATGATCAAAACAAAAAGGATAAAATATGGTTCTCTTACTTTAACGATCAACGCCGCCAAAATTATACCTATTATAATCAGGACACTTTAGTCACCGATTATGATTTTACTTACTACTCCAATTTACAGATCATGGAAGA
>ENA-UPTF01001251-UPTF01001251.1-marine-metagenome-genome-assembly--contig:-NODE-1251-length-16335-cov-4.778017_pt1 | contig 16335 bp, 11 predicted proteins | sample MGYA00238166_ERZ767019 | MGnify/ENA primary metagenome ERZ767019 (study PRJEB28930, sample SAMN06266391) | marine metagenome | isolation source: Sea water from 250 m depth | place: Atlantic Ocean...
GGGCGTAAGGACGGATTCTTTGAGCACCGAGGACGCTAAAGCGTACGAGGAAGCAGGTAGTGGTGTGGTGGCCTTTCAATTAAAAGGCACATCGCTTGGAGCAGTGTCGTCCGAAGATTCGGCAAAGGTGCTATGCATCGCTCAAGATACTGATGTTGAAGAACTGAGGGATATAAACGCACTGCCAGTAGATGCCGTACTGTTCCCGCTTCCAGGAGCTTCATCTTCTTGGACTCTAGACGACCTGGCCAAAGTTGCGCGCATAAGCGGGCGTCTGGGCAAATTTTTATTGGCGGAAATCACCGAAGCTCCTGGCGCAGATGATCTAAAAACGTTGCGTAAGGCCGGTATTAACGGTCTAGTAGTCGACGTTTCCGCGGGTAAGGAATCTTTGGAATCTTTGAAAACGGCGCTGATGGAGATGCCAAAACCAGGCTCTGAGCGCGCTGGCGGCAGGTCCAACGCGATCTTGCCTGGCGTTGCTTACTCTTCGCAGAGAGAAGAGGCAGCACCAGAGCCCGACGATGACGACGATGAATAATCTCGTGGCGTTTCGGTTTGGCGTCTTAGTCTAACCTATGCTTCTTGGCTCTTACGGACTTTTGGCAGACGACCCTTCGGGGTTTTTCCGCCTTACTGTGCTCGTATTATTTTCCCTCGTCACTGCTATCACTATCCATGAATTCAGTCATGCCATGGTTGCTAACAGCCTAGGTGATAATACCGCCCGGCGACTTGGTAGACTGAGTCTCAACCCGATGAAACATCTAGACCCAGGCGGCGCGATTATGATGTTTGTTGCTGGGTTTGGTTGGGGCAAACCCGTACCAGTGGACCAACATCAGTTATCCAGGGGACATACAGACACTGCCTTGGTGGCGGTCGCCGGACCTCTATCCAATTTGATGTTTGCCTTCTTGCTGGCCATACCGTTCAAAACTGGAATTCTGGTGCCGGCATCACTGTCGCTAGATAGAATGACTCGTGTGATGACTGGTGGTTTGAGTAGTGGCATTGCTGACATACTCGCCATCGTAATTCTCTTCAATCTGTTGCTCGGAGTATTTAATCTGGTACCTTTGGCGCCGTTGGACGGTTCTAGGGTTTTGGCAGGACTGGTGCCTTCGGAACGTATATCCGATTACAATAAACTTCAACGTAGCGGGCCAGCTATTCTAGTGACCGTGATAATGCTTGATTTCGCATTAGACCTAGGTATTCTCTGGGGAATAGCTGGCCCGGTTGTTCGGACACTAACGACTGCAGCTACGGGGTATTAGCGTGATAAACTGGTTTTTGCCTACCCCTGCTTGGGAGACGCTTTTTCATGACCACTGAACATACGCACGAACATATCCCTGAAGAGGTATACGGTGTATTGCCTGATGAGGGCGTTGTCGAATTGACCGATAATCTGACAGGATACATGTACGAGATTGAACTGGGAGGCCTGACCGATATCATGGGTCAGGTGTTGGACGATCTCCTGGAACAATCAGGAGGGATGCCTCAGAACCTCAAGGCAGATGACGCTTTTGAGCACATCACCCAGAATCAACTGGCGGTCACACTAGCCTACCATTTGGGGCGATTGGAAGGACGCTCTCCGCAAGTCGTCCAAAAGATGATGGATGAAGCCATAGATAAATGGGGTATCCATCAGCTCGAAGAGTCTGACGAGATAACCGATGAGGACTTGGAGAGTCCTAAAACTCAGGTCTATCCTCGGTTAAGACGGTTGGAATACTCGGAAGCCCCTGAGCCTAATGTGCAGCTCGGCTGGGAAAATCCAGAATCTGATAGTCCTCCGCAATAGCAGTTGCATCCAATTTGATCGAGTGAGAAAACAATGACTACCGCACCTGCCTATGACCTAGTACTCACCGGCGGAAACATTCTTGACCCGGCCCAAGGCATTGATGGCCGCCGGGATATTGCTTTCAAAGACGGGCTCGTGGCCGAAGTAGCCGAACGTATCGACGTAGCCAAAGCCGCGAACTCGGTGGATGTCACTGGTAAGCTGATCACACCTGGTCTCATCGACCTTCATGGCCATTTTTATCACGGCGGTAACCCAACTTCAGTTCATCCAGATGAGATCTGTCTTTCTTCTGGCACCACTACCGGAATAGATGCCGGAAGCGCCGGATTCGTGAACTATGAGGCCATGCGGGACTACGTCTTTCCTGCTCACCGTACCAGACTTCTGGCATTCCTACATGTGAGTGGAGTCGGACTGGCTAACAACCGTCTGCTGTTGGGCGGACTACATGACATGCGTATGATTGACGTGGATGCCACTGCGGATGCGATCAAGAACAATCCCGATTTTTGCCTTGGTGTTAAGGTGCGCATGCATTTCAACGCGGTAGCTGCCTGGAATGCCCATGAGGCGATGAGAGCAGCTAGGGCAGTTGCCGATCAGTCTGGCACTCGTTTGATGGTCCATGTCTCCGGTACTCCTATTGCACTGTCCGACGTCCTTGACTTCTTGGGTCCTGGTGATATTAGCACCCATGCATTTAACGGTCTTCCCGAGAACATCTTAGACCGAAACCTAAAGATTAAACCTCAGGTCAAAGAAGCAGTAGATCGAGGCGTAATCATGGACGTGGCCCATGCTGGAGTACATTGTGACGTTGAAATTGCTCAAGCTGCTATGGAACAAGGGTTATTCCCTCATACCATAAGTACCGACATACACAACCCGCCGCCAGACCGAACCGTTTATAAGATGAACGATTTAGTCAGTAAATTCCATGCCATGGGCATGCCTTTGAATGACGCAGTGGCTGCCAGCACTAGTACGCCAGCTAAAGTGTTGGACTTGGATGGCTCTATAGGTTCTCTGGCTGTTGGGATGTCTGGAGATGCTGCCGTTTTCGACATGCGTGAAGGTAGTTTCAAGTGGATCGATTCTGCAGGTCACTCGCAGGCCGGTAATGTGCGTTTGGACACCTACTTAACTGTTCGTGCTGGGCAAGTGGGCTGGCGAGAGGGTCGGCTGATGCAGATGGGAGAGTGTTAACCGGCTTAGCCATCTTCTGGTTTGATGACTAGCTTTGAGGAGTACTGTGAAAATCTGATTGGAGATACTTCCTCTTCCGAAAAGCGACTCGACATGGGAAAAATATTTCTACTGCATGTAAGAGATATTCATATTTAGTTTAAGATATTTCGAGAGGATTTATTCGAGTGCCTCGGCCAGTACTTCTACTAGGTGCCGCGCTTTTCGACCCGTGCCATCTTCCACTTGTTGACGGCAAGACACGCCCATGACCGCAAACTCCCAGCTTTCGTCTTTGGCCCGAATGGCGGGGAACAAAGCTTCTTCTCCGATTTTCATGGATAGGTCGTAATGCTCTTTCTCGTATCCGAATGACCCGGCCATTCCACAGCAGCCAGCGTTGACCAACTCCACCTGATAGCCAGGGGCTAATCGTAGTGCCGCTAAAGAGGTTGCTGTGCCCATCTCAGCTTTTTGATGGCAATGAGCTTGGAAAAGAACTTTCTTCTCCAACTTTCCCATGTTGATGGGCAGCTTGCCGTCTTCTTTGAGTTTCATCAAGAATTCATCGATCATATAGGTGTTGTCGGCAACCTTTCGGGCTTTCTCATTACGGACTAACTGCGGATATTCGTCTCTGAAGGTGAGGAGGCAACTCGGTTCACAGCCGATAACCGGTATGCCGGCTTCGGCGTAGGAATACAACTGCTCCACGTTCAACACTGCGTTGGCCGTTGCATTGTCCAGCATGCCTTTGGAAATCATTGGCCTGCCGCAGCAAACGGTCTCTGACAGGACTACTTTGAGGCCAGCCGCTTCTAGTAATGCCACAGCGGATTTCCCTATCTCAGGATAATTGTGGTTCATATACGTGTCGTTTAGCAGAATGACGGTGTCTGCAGCCTGGAGGTTTCCAGGTTTTCTTTGTCTAAACCATTTGGAAAATGTCCGCCTGACAAATTTAGGGGGATTTCGTTTAGGATGGATTCCCAGCACCATTTGGGACACTATCTTGCCGACGGGATTATTGGCTACGAAGTTGGAGAAAGGAGCGGTTCTGCTTCCCCAGATGCTGAGTCGACCGATGTGTCCGAATACTCTATTCCGGAGGGGTATCCCGTTGGCCCGGTGGTATTGGTCTAAGAACTCGTACTTAAGTTTAGCCATGTCCACGCCCGATTCGCATTCTGATTTGCAGCCCTTACACTCCAGGCATAGGTCCATGGCTTCCCAAAGCCGCTTACTGGTCATAGTGCCTTCTGGCAGTTTTCCCGAAAGCGAGGCACGTAACAAGTTGGCTCGGCCTCTGGTGGAATGTTCTTCATCCCTGGTTGCTACATAAGATGGGCACATCGTGCCTACGTGTTGGCGACAGGCTCCCATTCCATTGCACATCTCGATCGCTCCGGCGAAATCCGTGTCGATTGAAAAGTCTAGCTTGGTAGGGAGTGATGAGGCGCTATAGTCCGGCCCGTAGCGTAGATTCTGGTCCATTGGTGGGCAATCTATGATTTTATTAGGGTTCATGATGCTATGAGGGTCGAATGTGCCCTTTAGTTCCTGGAAAATCTTATAAATCTCAGGACCGAACATCTTCTCGTTCCAAACGCCCCTCACAATACCGTCCCCGTGTTCGCCGCTAAGCGAGCCGCCGAAGTCTTTGACCAGGTCGCTTATTTCGTCAGCTATGGATACCATTTTGTCGACGCCATCCTGGGATTTCAGACTGACAACTGGGCGGATGTGCAGGCAGCCAACGCTCGCGTGTCCGTAATAGGCGGCCTCGGTCTGATGATTCCGGACTATCTCATCGAATTGGCGTACGAACTCGCCCATATTCTCCGGATCGACCGCTGTGTCTTCAACGAAAGGCAGGGGCTTGGCATCGCCGTGCATACTCATCAGTAGTCCCAGACCATTTTTCCGCACTGCCCAAACACTGGCCTGAGACGCTCGGTCTAGCATGTTGACGGTGGCATATCCGTGTCCGCGACGGGCCATGTCATTTTTCAACTTGTCGCATTTGTTAGTCAGTTCGGACTCAGATTCGCCGTAGAACTCAACTACCAAGATGGCCCCAGGGCTTCCTTCGATAAAAGCCATGTTGGAACCTAAGCCAGTAGACGCCCTAGAGCGCTCCAGAACGTTGCTGTCCATGATTTCGATCGACGAAGGATCATGCTCCAAGATGTCTTTTACTGCCTCCGACGCTCCGAAAATGTCTTGGAAGTGGACTACAGACAACGCCGTCATGGTGGGTCTTGGTACTAAATTGATCTTGACTTCGGTCACTACACAAAGGGTTCCTTCGGAACCGACAACCATTTTGGCCATATTAAAAGGCGCATCGGTTAGGAATTCGTCCAAGTTGTAACCGCTAACTCTGCGCATGATATTAGGGTAGCGAGCCTCTATATTTGCTGCGTTCTCCTGGGCTAATCTCCGGACCCCTCGATATATATCCGACTCCAACCCAGTGCCGCTTAGCTTGGACTCTAGTTCTCTAGCTTCTAGAGGCATAAAGTGGGTTTGGGTACCATCAGAGAGGATGACTTCCAGTTCTTTGATGTGATCCAAGGTTTTGCCATAGATCACTGAGTGTGCGCCGCAGGTGTTGTTGCCTACTCCGCCACCCACGCAGGCCCGGCTGGACGTAGTGGGGTCTGGTGCATACATTAGGCCATACGGCAATAACTGGCGGTTCAAATCATCCAGAACTATGCCAGGTTGAACCCGAGCCCATTGCTCTTCCTGATTGACCTCTATTATCTGGTTTAGGTACTTGCTGAAATCGGTGACGATAGCATGGTTCACTGTCTGACCTGCTAGGCTTGTGCCTCCGGCTCTGGGCAGCACGGGTATACCGTTCTCATTGGCGACTTCGATAACGGCCAGGACGTCTTCTACGTTGCGAGGGATAACTACGCCTACTGGTTCCATCTGGTAGATGCTGGCGTCGGTGCTGTATAGCACCCTCGAGAATGGGTCGAACCGAACTTCGCCGGAGACGCGTAATTGCAACGCTCTCTCGATGTCTCCTCTTTCTGATGCGTGTACACGTGTCGCCGCCGTGGTGGCCATGTGATTACTCCGTTTCGTTCAGCTTACAGATTTCAGCGGTCAGCTTATCGGAATCGCGAATCTCCTTCAAGCTGAAGCGTGAGATTTGTGGACGCTTTGCGACGGATGTAAACTAACCATTGACGTGAATGTAATAGGAGCCTAATTTGAAGATAGCCTACTCTCTGTCCAACAACCAGGGTATGGAAGATGCTCATGGAGTGGTCGATTTGGCAGTCCGAGCCGAAGAGTTGGGATACGAATCGGTTTGGGCTAGCGAGCACGTTTTTAACGTCAGCTACGTATATGATCGCATCGGCAACAGACCTTACTATGAGCCGTTGACCATGTTGACTTACGTAGCGGCCAACACCACTTCAATTGGACTGGGCACCAGTGTGCTTGTTCTCCCCTACCATAACCCTATTCGGTTGGCAAAAGTCGCAGCGACGTTGGATGTTCTATCAAAAGGCCGGTTAATGCTCGGGGTCGGCGTAGGGGTAATCGAGGAAGAACTAGAGGCTATGGGGAGTTCCTTTGAAGACAGGGGGGCCATCAGTGACGAGACTATCGCCATTATGAAGGAGCTCTGGACCAAAGAAGATCCGAGCTTTCAGGGCAAATACCACAGATTTTCAGGCATGAAGTTAACCCCAAAACCGGTGCAGAAGCCGCATATACCAATAGTAATTGGAGGCACTAGTAGGGCAGCCATCCGGAGAGCCGCCCGATCTGGTACTACCTGGCACCCTACGGCTCTGGCACCTGAAGCCCTGGCTGAAGGTATGGATTACCTAAAAGAACAAGCGGTGAAAGCCGGTCGTGATCCATCAGAGATATCCGTCTCAGTGAGTGCTGCGATCGGTAGTACACACAACCATAACCGGTACTCCCTGGGTGAAGAACCGGAAGAAATACTAGAGCGGTCACAGAAGTACCAAGAAATGGGGTTGGAGCGCCTACTCGTCTCTCCCAACACCCGCGACCAGTCTCAACTCCGGCCTATCATGGAAATGCTGGCTGAAGTTGTTATCCCTGTAGTCCAAAATGGAACACGCTAACTGACCACTGTCAGTTCATAAAGGAGTCTCATGACAGCTCATTCCTCATCAGACGTTAAAAGCCTTCAAGAATCGGCCTTAGAGCACCTATGGGTGTATCTCAGGGAGCCGTCCGACATGGCTGAGAAAGGAGATCCGACTATCTTTGTCAGCGGAGAGGGTGTTCATGTGACAGACGCCCTTGGTAATACATCTATCGATGGGATGTCAGGTCTTTGGCTGAAGAATGTCGGGTACGGACGGAAAGAGATCGCCGACGCAGCTTATGAGCAAATGCTCGGCCTCACTTATATGCCTCTAGGTTCTACTACCGAGCCAACAATTAAGCTAGCCGAGAAGATCTCACAGATTGCGCCAGGCGACATGACACGGTCTTTCTTCACTAGTGGTGGTTCGGAGTCGGTTGAAACAGCTCTCAAATTAACGCGTGCTTATTTCAAGCGGGTGGGTGAGCCAAATCGGACTAAGTTCATCAGTCGTAAGGGCTCATACCACGGCGCAACCATGGGCGCGTTGGCGTTGGGAGGGTCGCATCTCTATCCGAAGCTTGATTATGAACCCTTGATGCCTGGCGTGTTCCATGTCCCTCAACCGTTGCCTTATCGCTGCGAGTACGGTGGCCAGACCCCGGAAGAATGTGCTGAACTGTGCGTTAACGCCGTCGAGGAGATGATGCTGTTTCAGGACCCGGAGACAATAGGAGCTGTTTTCGCAGAACCCATATCCAGCCCTCTTGGTTGTGTGGTTCCTGGTGACAACTATTGGCCCCGGTTGCGAGAGATATGTGACAAGTATGGTGTCCTGTTGGTTGCTGATGAGGTGATTACTGGATTTGGTCGCACTGGTAGGATGTTTGCTACCGAGCATTGGGGCGTGGTGCCGGACATGATGACTGTGGCAAAGGGCATAACCAGCGGTTATATCCCCATGGGTGGTTGTATCACACGTGGCGAGATATCGGACGCTTTCATCGGAAGCCCCAAGGCATCCTTCAAACATGTCATAACATTCGGAGGCCACCCAGTTGCCTCTGCTGCTGCTCTCAAGAATATCGAGATAATGGAAAATGAAGGGATGGTTGCCAACGCAGCCAAACAGGGCGCGTACCTGTTAGACGGACTTAAAGAGCTCAAGGATAAATACTTGATGATCGGCGATGTCCGGGGTCTGGGTTTGTTCTGCGGCATAGAGATTGTTGCTGATCGGGAGACCAAAGAATATTTTCCTGCATCCGCGGACTTAGCTAACAGAATAACTCAAGGATTTGCCGAAAACGGCTTGCTGCTTCGCGGTGGCGATCGCATGAACGTTGCCCCTCCGCTTTGCATCACCTCCAGCGAAGTGGACGAATTGATCACAATCATGGATAAAGTCTTCGACCAAGTCTCTAAAGACCTGGGAGTGTGATCTACCTTAACTCGATTGTTGTGTTCGACTGGAAATCGCCAAAGTAACGTTTCGCTTTAAGGTTTAGGATGACTAACAAGAAGATAGGATTTATTGGTTTGGGGCGCATGGGTTTGCCAATGGGCTATAACCTGTTGAAGGCTGGTATAGATCTGACTGTTCATAATCGCAGTCAGACGAAGGTCCAGGAAATTGCCGGTGCCGGCGCAACTGCCGCTCGATCTTCCGCAGAAGTCACTCAGGCGTGTGACATCGTGCTAGCCTGTCTGCCGGACATCGCTACATCGGAGGAGGTTTTATTAGGCCCGGACGGCGTTATGGCTAATGCCCGTCCTGGTCAGGTTATAGTTGACCATAGCACCGTTGGTATCAATACGTCTAAGGCATGTGCTGAGGCCGCTGAGGCGAAGGGGGCCATGTTCTTAGATGCGCCTATCAGCGGTGGAACCGAGCGTGCAAAGAACGCTACACTAGTAATAATGGCGGGTGGGCCAGAAGAGGCATTTAATGCTGTTCTACCTGCTTTTGACGCCATGGGTAGCACCGTACGGCACACTGGGCCTACGGGTACTGGTACGACCGTAAAACTGGTTAATCAGCTACTTGTAGGAGTTCACACGTTGGCTGCCGCGGAAGCCATGCTTATGGGAACTAAGTCAGGTGCTGATCCAGCTTTGGTTTACGAATTGGTTAGCTCTGGTTGGGGGCAGAGTTTCATGCTTGACCGAAACTCATCGGTGATGCTTGACCAGACGTATGAAGATGCCCGCGCCCCTGTGCGCACCATCTTAAAAGACCTGGGATTGATTCAGGACTTGGCTAGGAGTATAGGCACACCGACCCCTGCCGGGGATGTAGCATACGAAATGTTTACCCGGGCTGCTGAATCGGGTCTCGGCGATCTAGATATGCCAGGCGTAGCAAGACTGCTAGAGAGAGAAGCGGGAGTGGAAATTCGGAGGAAATCTTAAGGTAGGGTATCGAATATCTCTTTCATCCGGTGGACTCGTTCAGGATCTACTTTATTTGTAATTACCCCGCCTTCCTTGAGGCTCGTGCCGATGATGGCTCCGTTGGAGTGCTCTATTACCCGCCATATATTGCTTTCGTTCACACCGCTACCAACGAGCACCAATCCGTCCGGCATCGCCCTCCGCACCACAGAGACATCAAAGCTGGCTGTTTCAAGACCCGTTGCCGCGCCTGATACTATTAATCCGTCTGCTAGCCCTCGATGGGCCGTCTCTCTGGCCATCAGACCGAGATCTACTGACCCCAAAGGGACGGCATGTTTCACTAAAACGTCAGCTAATACCATTACATCAGACCCGAGGTCTTTACGGTGGCGCATAGTTTGGAATGCTTCACCTTCGATCAGACCTTCTTCAGCTGCCATGACTCCGTAATGGACGTTCACCCGGATGAATTTCGCGCCGGTGACTGCGGCAATCCCCAGGGCTGATAGAGCGTCGTTACGGAGCATATTTATGCCTACAGGGACTTTTACGACCTCCTCTACACGTTCTACTGCCACGGTCATACCTGCGATGGTCTCGGGTTCTAGGCGCCCAGTCCGGAACGGAACGTCGCCAAAATTTTCTACAATAATCCCATCTACCCCACCTTGTTCGAGAATGTTAGCTTCCTCTTCTGCTCGGTCTATTACTGCTTTCATACTCCCTCCCCAACGGGGAGAACCCGGTAGAGGAAGCAGATGCACGACACCGACGAATGCTTTACGGGGCCCAAAAAGGTTACGGCTCATTGTTAAACTATCTAACTCCGATTTTGGCCAGGGTTTCGTTTCACCAAAATCAACATCTAATATCTTGGCACGTCATTAGGCGGAACGGAAGGCCTTTGATTGTCATAACGATGTTACAATTAGGCCTCTTATAATCGGCTAGTATTTGGGTGAGGATGGAGCTGTATGCCCCAGGATTTTATCCACGTTAAGGGCGCCCGCGAACATAACCTTAAAAATGTGGACATCACCATTCCTCGAGATAAGTTGGTGGTGATTACCGGAGTGTCCGGTTCTGGCAAGAGCTCCCTTGCTTTCGATACCATCTATGCAGAAGGTCAGCGACGCTACGTTGAGTCCTTGTCAGCTTACGCACGGCAGTTTCTTGGGCGTATGGACAAGCCAGACGTGGACTATATAGAGGGACTCTCTCCGGCCATTTCCATCGATCAGAAAGGGGTCTCTCACAATCCTCGATCCACTGTGGGTACCGTCACAGAGATTTACGACTACCTACGGTTGCTTTTCGCGAGGGTAGGAATTCCGCACTGTCCCAAGTGCGGTCGTCCAGTGGAAAGACAAACTATCTCCCAGATAGTTGACTCAATTATGAGTTTGGAAGAGGGCAGCCGCATCACCTTAATGGCTCCTAAGATTCGACGTAAGAAAGGAGAACACCGCGACGTTTTTGATGCTGCCCGCCACGCAGGCTTCGTCCGTGTCAGAGTAAATGGCGAAATCCTTATGCTCGAAGAGATGGGCGACTTGGGCTTGGATCGTAATAAATGGCATTACATCGAGCTGGTGGTAGACCGTCTCATCGTACGTCCAGATACTGAATTGAGCCGGGTAGCTGAGTCTGTGGAGACGGCTTTACGGGAAGGGGAGGGCGTTGTTGAGGCCCATGTTGAAGGTAGCGAGGCTCTAGTATTTTCCGAGCAATTTGCTTGCACCAAGTGCAATACTAGTTTACCAGAGATAGAACCCCGAACATTCAGCTTCAATAGCCCTCATGGCGCTTGTGGCGACTGTACCGGTTTAGGATTCAAATTGGCTCTAGATCCAGAGTTGATAATCTCTAATCGTAACCTTTCCCTTTCGGAAGGTGCGATCGCACCTTGGACTCGTGGAGGCCCGTCTAGCAGCTGGTATATCAGTCTTATGGAGTCTGTAGCCCGGGCCAATGGATTCTCTTCCACTACACCGGTGAAAGACCTAGACCAAAAACATATAGATCTCATTCTTTATGGAAATGACGATAAGAAAGTGACTGTAAGGCACCGCACTCATCGTGGCCAAAGTTACGAATGGGATACAGAATTCGAAGGGGTTATTCCCAACTTGGAGCGGCGTTACAAACGAACTGAGTCTGACTATATGCGCCACCAGATAGAGAGGTATATGTCGGCCCGTCCTTGCCAGGCCTGCGGCGGGCGGAGGTTACGTCCAGAAGCCCTCGCTGTTAAGGTTTGTGGGCTGGGTATCATGGACGTCTGCTCCAAAAATATCGGTCAAGCTGCTGAATGGATTAGGGATATAGACCCTGACGCTCCAGGTCCTCACAATAAGGAAGTATTGAATGCCCGAGAAAAGACCATTGCCAACCAAGTTTTAAAAGAAATTGAGGGCCGCGTTAACTTCTTGGAAGGGATCGGTTTGGACTATGTGACTATGGATAGGACCGCACGGACCCTTTCCGGAGGAGAGGCCCAGCGTGTTCGCCTGGCTACTCAGATTGGCTCTGGTTTGACCGGTGTCCTCTATGTATGTGATGAGCCTACCGTTGGTCTGCATCCCCATGATGATCACCTTCTGATTGGTACCCTTTCTCGATTGAAAGACCTCGGAAACACCGTGGTTGTTGTTGAGCATGACGAAGCTATGATGAGGGCTGCCGACTTCATAGCAGACCTTGGACCTGGCGCTGGAGAGCACGGTGGCGAGGTTGTGGCTACCGGTACAGTTGCTGAAATAGAAGCCAACCTCAATTCTTTGACCGGAGCCTATTTAAGCGGGAGAAAGGTTGTTCCTTTACCTGACAAGCGTCGTAAGGGCAGCGGGGATAAAATCGCCGTAAAAGGGGCCAAAGAGAACAACCTTAAAAACATAAACGTTAAATTCCCTCTGGGGCGTTTAGTCTCCGTCACCGGAGTCTCCGGTTCTGGAAAGAGTAGTCTGGTCTACGAGATTCTTTACAAGAGGTTGAACCAATTCATAAATAAGGGCCGAGATATTCCAGGGGCGCACAAAGAGGTTCTTGGTATGGAGGCTGTGGACAAAGTCGTAAATATCGACCAGTCGCCTATCGGTCGTACCCCGAGGAGCAACCCGGCTACTTATACTGGAGCATTTACTCCCATAAGAGACTTGTTCGCTAGCCTGCCAGAGGCTCGAGTACGGGGATATGCGCCAGGAAGGTTCTCATTCAACGTAAAGGGTGGTCGTTGTGAGGCCTGCCAGGGTGAGGGCTACAATCAAATCGAAATGCAGTTTTTGCCTGATGTGACTGTTCCTTGCGAGATTTGCCAGGGAGCCCGTTACAACCGGGAAGCATTGGAAGTGACATTACGTGGCAAAAGCATCGCTGATGTGCTGAACATGACAGTAGACCAGGCATTAGATTTCTTCATTAACTTCCCACGCATTAAACCGAAATTGCAGACGATGCGAGACGTCGGACTGGGATACATACGCCTCGGCCAGCCCGCCACAACCTTATCGGGTGGTGAAGCACAGCGGGTCAAGCTTGCAACCGAATTGTCTCGCCGTGCTACCGGAAAGACTATTTACCTGCTAGATGAACCTACAACTGGGCTCTCATTCTCGGACTGTGCAGCCTTGTTGGGGGTGTTGCATCGGTTAGTGGACACGGGTAATACGGTTATCTTAATTGAACACAACTTGGACGTTATAAAGAACTCTGATTGGCTGATCGACCTTGGGCCCGGGGCGGGTGACAATGGTGGCGAGCTTATCGCCACAGGCACACCAGAACAACTTGCTGCTAACCCTAAGTCGTTTACTGGTAAATACCTGAAACGACTACTGAAACCCACTGGGCGGGGTGCAGTTCCGGCTAAAACTAATACTAGTGGAACGAAGGCATCCAAGTCTTCGGGTAAATCGAAGAAGAAAGAGGTAGCAGCAGCTGGGGCTGGTGATTAACCGCTGCTATATATCTATTTGATAGAATCAATGATCTAGGAAAGACATTTAAGATAAAAGTGAGGGAGGCGAAATGGCATTGCATTATGACGGCGAAGTGAAGATAACTAAGGTTGCCGGGATGAGCGCCATGATGAATAACGGCTACCTGATCACATGTCCAGTGACAAACGAATGTATACTCATAGACACGCCAGGGGAACCCGAGAAACTGCTCGGCGCGATTACCGACGAAAACATCAAAGCCATATTGATTACTCATAATCACGGCGATCACCTAGCCGGATTCAGTGAAATCACTGGCACGGTTGACGCTCCTGTAGGTATCTCTCCTGCTGATGCCCATGCCTTGCCCCGGCCACCGGAACTTGATCTAACTGACGGCAAGGTGATTAAGTTTGGCAATCAGGAACTACAGGTCTTGAATACCCCTGGCCATACCGACGGAGCATCCTGTTTTCTAGTTGGTAAGCATTTGTTTTCCGGTGATACTCTGTTCCCTGGAGGACCGGGCAAGTCCCGCAGTCCTGAAGCGTTCGTCCAACTGTTGAACAGTATTGAAAGCAAATTGCTGCCGCTTTCTGATGATACCGCTGTCTATCCTGGACACGGCGACGATACCACAATTGGTGAGGCCCGCCGACGCCATGCGGACTTTGCTTCCCGCGACCATCCGGCAGACCTGTCGGGCGATGTAGATTGGCTCAAATCTTAAATTCATTATTGATTGCACCCTAGGCTCATGAGGAGTAAATGTACCAACGCACTGTATTGGATAATCAACTGCGCGTTCTGACATCTACTATGGACCACACCCAGTCGGTCTCTATGGTGATTTGCGTCGGAGCAGGCTCTCGATATGAATCTGATGGGCTGGCCGGAGTATCGCATTTCATCGAACATCTGCCATTTAAGGGAACTGAAAATTGGCCTACTGCCCGTGAAGTCAGCGAGGCTATCGAGGGCGTCGGTGGGGTAATGAATGCCAGTACTGATCGGGAAATGACGGTTTTCTGGTGCAAGGTCGCTCTCCCTCATTACAAAACCGCCTTCGCGGTCCTAATGGATATGGTCCTCAATTCAATTCTAGATCCCGAAGAAGTGGAGAAAGAACGAGAGGTAATTCAGGAAGAACTGCGTATGACCTACGATCAGCCTTCATACCGTGTCGATCTGTTGATCGACGAACTTATGTGGCCTGATCAGGCAATGGGTCGAGATGTTGGCGGAACGCTCGAAACGGTTGCGGATATCCAGCAGAATGACATCAGAGAATACATGCATCGTCAGTACAATCCGGCTAACACGGTGGTGGCAGTGGCTGGAAACGTGACCCACGTTGAAGTTGTTGATATGCTCGCCGAGACCACCAAAGATTGGAAACCACAGGAATCGCTGGACTGGGAATTGGCCACTGATTACATGGGTGGCTGTTTGGTTAAAGTTGACCGTAGACGGAGCGACCAGACGCACATGTGCTTGGGTGTTCCTGGCATGTCCTTGTCTCATCCTGACCGTTACTCGCTCACTCTTATGAACACTATATTGGGCGACGGAATGAGCAGCCGTTTGTTTCAGAGCCTCCGTGAAGAACGTGGCCTTGCTTATGACGTCCACAGTGCTACAAGTAATTTCCGGGATACTGGCTCTCTGGTTGTCTACTGCGGCGTTGAACCTAGCAAGACCAATGAAGCCGTAAAGACTATTGTTCAAGAATTTGAAGGGATGCACTCGGTTCCCAGCGAGTATGAGCTTAATAAAGCTAGAGAGTACACGAAAGGGAGACTTCTGCTAGGTATGGAAGACACCCGGTCTGTGGCTTCTTGGCTCGGTGCCCAGGAGCTTTTGCAGAATCGAGTGCACACCCCAGAAGAAGTTGTCGGATTTTTAGATGCTGTGGAGCCTTCTGACATATGCAGAGTAGCAAACGGGATCTTGGATGACGATAAGATGCGTCTGGCGGTGGTAGGCCCTCGTGGTGGTGTCAAAGCATTGACAGAAATGCTAAGTTATTAACTGAGACCTATTCAGACATGAATTAAAAAGGCCTTCCATTATCATTGGAAGGCCTTTTTAATTTGCAATGCCAGCAGTAGTCTAGTTGGGTTCTGCTTCAACGAAGTTTTTGAGAACCCCGATATTGGGAATCTCAACATCAATATGGTCTCCGGGTTTCAGCGCTACCGTGACACCTGTGCTGCCAGAAAATACTAAATCCCCTGGTCGCAGAGTTGCCTGCTGGCTTATGTAGCTGACAATTTCGGCGAAGGTGAAAAGCATTTCTTCGGTCTTGCCGTGCTGAACTTCTTCGTCGTTCAAGCGAACGATCATTTCTAGGTTTTGAGGGTCTACTTCAGTGTCAATCCAAGGTCCCACCGGCGCGAATGTGTCGGATCCCTTGGCCCGCCAAAAAGTCCAGTCGTCCCTCTGCCAGACCCGATCGCTCACATCATTCCCGCAGGTGTAACCAAGGATGTACTTCGGGGCTTCCTGAGGAGTAACCCGGTGGCAGGCTTTTCCAATGACCGCGACAGCCTCTCCTTCATAGTGCACGTCGGTTGAATCAGTAGGTAATATGATCGGCTCGTCTGTGCCGGTTAAAGAACCTCTGGCTTTGATCCAGGGCTCTGGATGTTCGGGAACTGTAGGGTTTTCGTCGCCAAGAACGCCTGCGGCGTATTCAAGATGATTGGCGAAATTAAGCCCTGGACACCAAATTTCAGTTGGTTCAGTGGGGGGTAGTATCTTCACGTCCTGCAGCGAGTGTTTGGTGTCGGTCATCCGAAAACGGGTAAAAATACTGCCTCGAATCTCTACCACCTCATCACCTTGAACCACGCCATATGCGGTCCTTCCATTACTGCGGAAGCGTGCGATTTTCATGCTACTCC
>ENA-UPTF01001252-UPTF01001252.1-marine-metagenome-genome-assembly--contig:-NODE-1252-length-16318-cov-3.486670_pt1 | contig 16318 bp, 17 predicted proteins | sample MGYA00238166_ERZ767019 | MGnify/ENA primary metagenome ERZ767019 (study PRJEB28930, sample SAMN06266391) | marine metagenome | isolation source: Sea water from 250 m depth | place: Atlantic Ocean...
GAAGGAACCTTATTTGACTTTAAAAATGGAGAGTTTAGACCCATGTATAAAAGTAAAAGTGGTCGAATGACCGTTCGCTTAGTCCGAGGGGAAATGCTGAAATAAATCAACTTGTTTCACACAAAAAATATTTTTAACCCAACACACTATCTAAACAATAATTTCCGGGGGTTGAAATTGAATAAAAAACGTTTGACTATAATTGCAGGAGGGCTTTGGTGCATTATTGGTCTTATTCTCATTGTCCGCGGATTGAGTTTATATCAACTCGCGGAAATGGAGCAACACGCTACTAAAATAGCGATCACCATTTCTGGAATCGTTGCAGGGTTGATCGGTCTGATCAAAGGAAAATTTGTATTAAGCAAAACAGCGCATCGAAATAAAAACCGTATTTACAATCTAGATGATCCAGTAGGACTGCAGGATATATTTTCCAAGCCCTTTTATTTTTTGATTCCCATGATGATGGGACTAGGAGTACTGCTTCGAGCTTATAACGAATACCTTGGAGGATATATAGTTGTTGCAGCTATTTATTGTGGAATAGGTATGGCATTAATTGTTTCTAGCCGAGTTTACTGGTTTACAGAGCCCCAAATTCGGAAGTCCGAAAACCCTTAAATAATAAATTCAACAATGAAAAATTTCTTTCTCACTCTGCATGCGATTTCAATGTGTCTGGTAATTGGTACTCTGTTTCTACAATCCCTCACTGTAGTTTTTCGATTGCGCCTGAAATCTGCAGAAGAAGCGATGGGACTTGAGAAAACTCAGTCCCGTATTCATAAGTTCATCTACTATCCCATACTTGGGGTCACCCTGATATCTGGAATCGTCCTGGCCGTAAAAACAGGGGCATTTTCTGAAGGCAAATGGCTGCACTTAAAATTAACCCTCTTGGTGATCTTGATTGCACTGGGTGTTCAAAATGGAAAGCAGATTAAAAAAGCTGTTCTACCAAAAAAATATGCGATGATGGTTCATATCGCCATCTTCATTGTAGGGGCCTGGATGATTTATCTGGCTACCATCAAACCTTTTTAAATGGATATTCTGTTCACACTTGTTGCAAGCGTCGTTTTGATCATCGGCTTTCTCGTAGTCTGCCGGGTTGCAGACGAAGAGGAAGATGAAGAGGAATCTAGCGATGGCACCGACAACCCCTGAACCAGCCACCCAAAAAGCTTTCAAACGACTAGAAAGACAAGCATCAAGTTGTCGGATTTGTCCTGCCCTTGCCGACCAACCTGCAGTATTGAGTTCGGCCAACGGTAATCTAAACGCCAAAATCGTTTTCGTTGCAGAAGCTCCCGGTCGCTTTGGTGCGGGTCGCACCGGAGTACCTTTTCACGGCGACAAATCTGGGGACAACTTTGAAACTCTACTAAAATATATTGGCTTAACCCGATCGGATGTATTTATCACCAACGCCGCATTATGCAATCCGCTTGCAAACGGAAATAACCGGCGACCAAAAATAAGCGAGGTCAAAAACTGCTCACCTTTTTTAAAAACAATACTGGATCTCATTCGTCCTGAAATTGTCGTTACATTAGGTTCTGTTGGCCTACAGGCACTCAACCTCCTATTGGGAACAAAGTATCAACTTAAAAATAAGGTAGCCCAACGCCTCTCCACTCCCAACTTCATCCTCTTCCCTCTTTATCACCCAAGCCCGCGCGTCACTAACTGGATGCGCCCTCTTGCCCAACAAAAAAAAGATTTTAAAAAAATCCCTTGTAGCACCATCAGTATATGAGTAATCCTTTTAAAGGGTTAAAATTTTTAAAATCGTGGCCAACAAGACTATCTAATTTTTATCCTCCTAGAGATTGACAAAGGTAAGTGGAGATTTTATATATTTATAAGGAACAGGAGGTAAACCATGTATTACAACAATAACTTTCCCGAGTCTTTTTTTAGAAAAGGTCACAGTACCCTTACCTGGGGAGCGGTTCTTTTGGGTAGTGTCTTGTTCTTTCTCGCCATTTTCATTTTTGCCTATCCAGCATTGATTGCTTACTTCATCGCTGCAATTATCTTGTTTGCTGGTTGCTCTACACTTGCAATTGGTTGGAAACTTTGGCAATTTCGAAACGCAATCAACAAACTTGACGGATTAGAAGGTGAACATTTTCACAATAGGTCATCTGATACCGATCACAGCCATTACACCTATATAAGATGGTAAGAAATGAAATTTAGTCGTATTGCTGGTATTGAAAAGGACTGGAGCCGAATAACACTTGGTTGTTGGCAAATTGCGCCAAGTGATGGTTGGGGAGATATTTGTTCTCCCAAAGAAGCAGAAAAGGTAGTACATACTGCACTCGATCACGAAATCACCGCCTTCGATACCGCAGAAGGTTATGGAGACGGTGAATCAGAACGGCGTCTCGGAAAAGCTTTGGGGTCACAAAAAGATTCAGTCATCATTATCTCAAAAATATGGCCTGAATCTGATCAAACACTCGAGGATTACCAGAACGCCCTCAACAATTCTCTCAAAGCTTTGAACAGAGATTACGTTGATCTGTATCTAATGCATTGGCCAGGAAATTATTTTAACAGTTACGAAAAAAGTGCCCGGCTCATAGAATATATGCTGGCCCTCAAGCAAAGCGGTAAAACAACAACCATAGGTCTTTCAAATTTTAAGGCTGATGATTTGGAGTTACTTGGAGACAGTATTAAAGAATTTTCTCTCAACGAAGTTCCTTACAGCTTGTTGGACAGAAGTTACGAAGGAAAAACTCGAGATCTATCCAAGAAAAATGATATGCAGTACATGGCTTTTTCACCAACAGCGCAAGGACTTCTCGCTCGCACATTGAATGATGAGGACCTAAACCTTCCAACTCGGAGGACGGGCCACCTCTTCCAACCTTCAATCTACCCTGAAGCAAAAAAGGTTTGGGAAACTGTACGCATGATCGCTAACGAATTAGATTGCAACCCGATTGAGGTTGCCATTGCCTGGGTACTTCAACAAGAAAATATTTTTACCGCTATCATTGGTTCGCGCAAACCTCAACAAGTAGCTGAGTTTGCCCCTGCAGGAGATCTGAAATTAAGCCAGGATCATCTCTCCCGCCTAACAGAGGCCAGTAACGCCTTTCCAGCTGTCAAGCTTTAGAAATACTCATTTCTTCCTTTCCCTATTTCCCCTAAACCATTATGATAAAGTAATGAACGATGACGAAAAATGGGAAGAACCACTCGAAGATAATGGCCTGACCTTAGGGCCTGAAGAAACCCTACAACATGAAATAGAAAAATCTAAATCACTCAAGGTTGATCGCCTGCGGCTTAGAGATGAAATTGCACAGCTCAAAGCACAAAATAAAGACCTGAAAGAAAAGAACCAACAACTCCATCAAAGAATCAAGGCTTTTAATAAGGACGTTTCTTCGTCAGGAACCCCTCGAAATAGTCCTACCCTCCAAATAAGTTTCTGGGGTCCATTTCTTTTTGTAATTTTAGTACTTTTGAGTCTTCTTTCATTTTTGCGCAACTAACAACACTTGTTGGATATTTGGGTAGTTTTTTGTTAAGATACTAATAACTATAGAGATAATAGAATCGTTTATCTCTATTTTTCCATCCAATTAGATACGCCCTATAACCGGCGGATACGATAGCTGTGACCCAAGAAATATCAACCCTTGTATTGAGAGGAAAACCAAATGTGGGTATATGAATTTTTTCATGTGATCATCGGAATTTTGTGGATAGGCTTGTTATATTTCTTCAATCTGGTTCAAGTGCAATCCATGCCTAAAATGGTTGAAGCAGGCGCGGCAAAACCCTATACGCAGATTATTCTTCCAAAAGCTTTGTTCCTTTTCCGCCACGCTGCCTTGTGGACAGTTATCACAGGAATCGCATATTACATGGCGGGTCGTGGAGTTGTGCAAGGAATTCCCAGTGGAGAAATTATGATCGGTATGTTGCTCGGTATCATCATGGCAGGTAACGTCTGGTTCATAATTTGGCCAAACCAGAAAAAAATCATAGCAGGTGAGCTTGAAGGTGACGCGCTGAATAAAGCAAAAAGAAGGGCGTTTCTCGCAAGTCGCACCAATGCATGGCTCTCCATTCCTATGCTGATCGGAATGATCGCTGCAAACCACGGCGGTATCGCGTTCTAACTTTCTGGGAATACCTGTTGGGAAAGGGCCAGCAAAGTAGGTCCACTTTAAATTCTATTAGGGGTTCGTCCTGGGTCATTGAGGGCGAACCTTTTTTCTTTTAACTTATATGGGGTCAGGCACTATGTATTATGAGTCCCATCCCCATTGCTTATTCTATAGTCAAAGCTTCCATAGGGTCGAGTTTGGAAGCCTTAATGGCTGGGAAAACACCGAAAACAACACCGATTAGGGCGCAAACCCAGCTAGCGGCCCATATCGAATCTTGATCAAGCAGCAAAGTCCATTCTCCCCAATGGGTTAATCCTAATGTTAACCCGACACCAAGTGTGATCCCAATAACGCCTCCTAAAAAACCTATCAAAAGAGATTCATACAAAAACTGACGAATAATATCACGTCTTGTGGCACCAACAGCTCTCCTTAAACCTATCTCTTTGGTTCTCTCCTTAACAGAAATCAACATCACAGCAAGAATCCCTATTCCACCGACCAAAAGAGAAATGGCAGCAACTCCGACAATCAATTTCGTAAACAGTTCTGATGTTTCACGTTTCATATCTTCCAAATCCAACTGGCTGACCAAGGTAAAGTCATCTTCCCTCTCATCTGTCAGCTTATGACTTTCACGAAGAAACTCGCGGATTTTTTCAGTAGCTTTTAAAATATTTTTACGGTTAGAAATTTTAACAAATATACGACTGACATGAGTTTGATTTACAATACGACGCATCAAAGTCGGCAGTGGAATGAAAATCAAATCATCCTGATCCAATCCATTGGTATCCACACCTTTTGCCTCAAAAACGCCAGTAATTTTAAAGGGAATAAAATGAACTTTTACGATCTGTCCGACCGGATCTTCTTCACCAAAGAGATTTTTAACAACGGTTTTTCCTATTACTGCTACTCGGCCTGCTGTTTTAATATCTTTCTCTGAAAATAACTCACCATTTTCTATTCGGTATCCTCGTATCCTTGGAAAGTCAAGTGTGGAACCAATGATGCTTGTTTCAGCGGCATTGTTATCAAACTTCGCGTTCATTCGTTTTTCTTCAAATGGTGCCACTAATTCCACTTCACCAATTTCATCTATAATGCGTTCCGCATCTTTCGGGGTAAGAGTAATTACGTTTCCTGATAATCGCAACCTTCCTCCCCGTCGTTTCATTTCACCTGCATTGATGGTGACCATATTCTCACCCATACCGGCGATAACATCCATCACCTCTTGTTGTGAACCTTTTCCGATGGCTACCATAACAATGACAGAAGCTATTCCAATTAAAATCCCCAATGAAGCAAGTAAAGTACGGGTCTTATGCGAAAGGAGTGCGGTTACGGCAATTGAGAATGAAGAAAAAATTTTCATGATAATTTTCAGGAGCGAATGGATTCTTCCGGACTCATCAAAGCCGCTTTACGTGCAGGATGAATTCCAAAAATCAAACCGATCAAAGTACAGAATACAAACGAAAGTACAAAAGGTTCCCAGGTAACCTGTGTTGGAAGGATATCAAGCCGTTTTAACCCAAAAGAAATACTCAATCCCAATCCAATCCCTAGAATACCTCCAAGTAATGAAACCAGAATCGACTCAAATAAAAATTGCAATGTAATATCTGATTTTCTGGCACCAAAACAACGACGGATTCCAATCTCCCGAACCCGTTCACTAATGGAAACCAACAGAATATTCATAATAACAATTCCACCCACCAACAGCGAAACAGTAGATATCAATATCAGCATTCGGTTCATGGCTTGTGCCGATTCGGTCACCCATTCCATGATTCCCTCTGGAGTTACAAAGCGAAAGTCATCTTCAGAGAGAATGGAAAGATTATGGTTACGACGCAAAACCCGCTTCACCGCTTCCATGGTTTTCGGAACCTGCGAAGCATCCAAAGTTACTACTTTAATACTATGCAGATGGGTTTCATGGGTTAATCGGGACATGGAGGTGGTGAGAGGAATCAAAGCTCGGTCATCGGGATCATAACCACTTTCCGTCAAACCCTTTTCCTGTAAGAGCCCAATGACCTCATAGTAATTATTCTGTAACCGAACCATTTTACCTATCGGGTCCGTATCCTTAAATAATTTTCGTACAGGAGTTGCACCTAGCACCACCACCTTCTTTTTTCTATCAAGATCGGAGTCAGATAAGAATACTCCATCTACGACCTGCCATCCTCGCGCTCTTTGCCAGTCAGGGGTTACTCCATAAACACGGGTACTAGTAAATTCTTTTTTATTGATGATCTGCATCCGTTTTCTTTGACGTGGAACCACAAGTCTAACGGTTGGTAGCGCGAGCAGGTCTTCCGCATCCTGCAAGGACATGCTGGTGGTGTTTTTGGATCTACTAAAAAACATTTTTCCGGCACCAGCCATGACCGAGAAGGATTCTGGTCCAAACCCCAAATTTGATATCCGATCTAAAACTTTAACTTTGATTCCAAACCCTATGGCAACGATAACCGTAAGAGAAGCGATACCAACCATAACTCCTAGTGTCATAAGTAAAGTATTACCTCGGTTGAGTTTCAACCCTCTTAGTGCTTGTATCAGGTTTTTAAAAATTCTCATTTCTGTTTTCCGGATTAGATCACGGAAGCCTTAGTAAGCTGTTGTTTCGTATCAGAAGCTATCTTTCCATCGCGAATCGAAATTATCCGGTCTGCATGTTCAGCTACTTCCGAGTCATGAGTAATGAGCACAATAGTTTTTCCTTCCTTCACCAGTCTGTCAAAAGTCTTCATGGTTTCTTTTCCATTTTCAGAATCAAGGTTACCCGTGGGCTCGTCTGCAAGAATGATAGGAGGATTATTGATTAGGGATCGGGCAATGGTTACCCGTTGTTGTTCACCCCCGGAAAGTTGACCTGGAGTGTGATGCAATCGATGCTCTAAACCGACCTTGGCAAGTACTTCACGCGCGCGTTCTTTTATATCCGATGAGATTTTTCTTGAGTAAACAAGAGGAAGGATTACATTATCCAACGCAGTCACTCCTGGCAGTAAGTGAAAAGCCTGAAATACAAATCCGATTTTCTCGTTACGGGCCTGTGAAAGTTTTCGGTCACCCAGTTTCCCAACCTCTTCCCCATCGAGAATATACTCGCCGCTGGTTGGTTGAGACAGACAACCAGCAATGGCCATGAGTGTACTTTTCCCAGCACCAGAAGGTCCAATAATACTTACATAGTCGCCTTCGTTGATATGAAGAGTGATGTCATTTAAAACCTGGGTCTCAAAACCAATATTGCGGTAGCTCTTATAAATGGAATTCATTTCAATGAGACTCACCGGCGCCGTCTCCTCTTTTTCTTGTTGGATATTGGTTTATTTGGAATTCCAACCTGTTCATCTTTTTTTAGACCGGAAATCACTTCGATAACTTTTCCGTCACGCCATCCCAGTTCAATGGCCCTATCTACAAGTTTACCGTCAACATTCATGACGGTAAAAGTTTTCTTACCTTCTCTTTTGACCGCAGCTTTGGGAATGGTTAAAACATTCTTACGGGTTCCCGTCGTCACAACGACATTTGCAGTCATTTCCGGACGCAATTCGGAAACATTCTTCTTATCAATATCAAGAATCACTTCATAGTTCACGACATTATCTTTAATTACGGCCTTTGGATGAATTTCACGAACCTTTCCTTTAAAAAATTTTTCAGAATAAGTATCTACCGTGAACATTGCCTTTTGCCCAACCTTTATACGGCCAATATCGGTTTCATCTACAAATACCGTGACCTCCAGTTTTCTGAGATCAATCAAGGTGATAAAGTGAGGCGAACTCATACTGGCTGCTACCGTTTCACCTTCCTGAGTAGACACTAATGCGACAATTCCATCTATTGGAGCCGTAATAGTTGCATATGAGAGTTGGATATCCTGAACCTCAAGATTGGCGGTAGCTCTGTCAACCATGGCCTTTGCCAGTCGACTGTCATTTTCCAACCGGCTTTCTTTAAGCTTTATTTCTTCTTTTGCAAGGTTTATCTGAGCTTTTAAAACTTCCAGCCGCTCTTGCGCTTGATCCACAGCAGTATCAGCAATAAATCCTTCTTTATTCAGTTCGAGGTTTCTCTCTAAAGTTTTTTCTGCAAGTTTGAGTTGTACCTGAAGTTCTTCAAGCTCAGCTTTGGATTTATTTATTTCAAGAGGCCCTTCGGTAAGAATTTTTTCAAGCCGAGCTTTTTCGGCATTCAGGTCTGCCTGAAATTGGGCGACTCGCGAAATAATATCTTCATGCTCGATTGTTGCAATCATTTCGCCCGCACGGATAAAGTCACCAATTTTTACCAAAAGGCTTTTGACTTGACCGGAAATACGCGCACCAATTTTTACTTCGGCTCCTGTCTTCAGTGTCACCGTACCCGTGGCCAAAACTTTCTGGTTAACGTTTTGCCGTGTAACGGGTTTGAATTGGAAATCCTCTGCTTTGGGCTTTTCGGGAGCTTTCCCAAAAATCATCGCCTTGACTGTTGTTTCAATCGGGGCGAGCTTTCCTGCCTGCCATAGCCAGCTAACTCCAGCCGCAAGAATTGCCAAAAAAAAGAGATTACGGAGTGTTCCCGAAATCTTCATAAATGAACTCATTTCGTTAAGTATATAAACTAAATTTTAACACAGCAGATAAGGTAAAAACCTACCCCACAAACAATTAAATAACACCCCTCAATGGGGTCGGATAATACCCCTAAAAAACTATCTAAACATGTTAAACTAAAGGCATTACCCTTATATTGGAAAATCGGCAAATCTACTGAAAACTTGAGCTTTAACGTATCTAGAATGGAAAATAATCAACCCAGAAAATCAATAACCATGAAAATCTTGCTTAAATGGGGGCTAAGAGGGGGTTTTGCAGTTATTTTACTGTTCGCAATTGTTCTTTCGACCATTACTGTAAATGAAGCGAAAGATACTATTATCGAAAAAATATCTGCTGAAAGTGGGATGAAAATTGAAATAGAGTCAATCGGGTTTGGATTTTCTCAGGGCCTCAAAATTAAATGCAGGGGTGTAAAAGTTGCTACTCCAGATGGCGAAACCTATGCAGTAGCTCATCTAAATCTTCTTCCAAAATGGGTTCTTCTTTTAAGTAAATTAAAAATCGATAGTACTGTTTTTGATTTAGAAAATATAAGTTTGCCAGTAGAAATAACAGGAAAAACAGTCAACTTAGAAATTAGCCAAATTAAGGGAAACGCCTCCCTCAACGATAATAAGTTAAATCAAAATATTTCTGCAAAAATTTTGGGTGGAAATATTTCTGCTAAAAGTAATCTTTCTCTTAAAAATACAGGTGCTCCTCATACTATTAAAACAGATCTCCAATTGGAGCATATTGACCTGGCTAGGATTCAACATTTGAAAAAAGGTGACTGGATCCCTACATCCGGCAAACTGACTGGAAAAATTAAAATAAAAGGAGCTTTACCAAAAGAGAATGTTTTTTCAATAAACCTTCGGCCCGAGGGAATTCTCAACATAAATAAACTGGCATTGGGTACTGGAGAGAAAAAGAAGACAATCGAAGCGGCCAAACTAATTGTTAAGGATAATTCAAAGAAGTTTACCCAGGGCTTGATAGAATTGGATAAAGTTAGAACTGCAGGGTTACAGCTTAAAAAGGTTCAAACAAAATTTAAAATAAACCCAAAACAAATAGACCTGAACGAGGGTCGAATATTTCTTAAAAACGGACAACTAAAACTTACAGGAAGTTTTTTATCCCTATCAAGTGATTACCGATTACGGTTTCAGGGGAACAAATTAAAAATAGAGGACTTCCTAGAACAACTGACGGGCTCCTTAAATATGCAGGGGAAACTTAACGGCAAATTACATGAAAACTCTATAGAGTTTCGTGATATGGCTAAAGAGTTATCCGGACAAGTAAAAATCAAATTAACCGATGGCACTCTTCCAGAGTTTAAGGCCTTAGAAACATTTCTCACCCTTTTAAATCCCCTCACCGGTCAACAGTCAAAGAAGGCTGGCCTAAACTACGAGTCATTGGAGGGGGATTTTAAAATAGTCAAAGGCTTGATAAATACTGAAAATCTTGAAATGAAAAGTCCACAAATCAAGCTTCAGGTCACTGGCGAAGCTAATCTCGCAACCGACACCATCAATGCACAAGTTAAAGCCATGCCTTCGCAAATGCTAGACAAAACCATTAAAGCCATTCCTTTTCTGGGAAATATTTTAACAGGAGGAAAAAAGGGGGGAGTGATCGAAACTTATTTTAAAGTAGATGGAAAACTAAGCTCGCCGAAGGTCACGGCGCAGTTAAATAAATCGCGCTGACTCCAAATCCTGTAATACCCTGGAAGAAATAGATACAGACTCCCAGAAGCCTTATAAACGGCTCCAAATAATCCTTACCTCTAATTTTTTAAACTGGATTAAACAGATTTTACAGTCAATTCAGGGTGGAGTTGTTCGCGTAGTTGACCTTGAATATATTTCAATGTACCGCTGGTGGAGGTGGGACAACTACCACAAGCACCTTGATAATGTATGCTAACTTCGTTACCTTCAATACCTTTTAATTCTACTCCTCCGCCATCTTTAGCAAGGTTGGTTCGAATGGAGCGGTTAAGGACCATTTCTATGCCTTGCAGTTTTTTATCGTTATCCAATTTTGCAAAGTTCACGACATCCACCTCGCTTAACTGAATTTTTTCTTCCGACTGGTAAACTGTCACCGTGTCATCGATGGTTTTCCAGACACGATCTTTTAACGGAACCCAGCTTGTTTTATCATCTTTTGTCACGGTGATGAAGTTTTCCATAGCATAAACATTGATCACCCCAGGTTTCTCAAATAATGCTGTTGCCATTTTATCGTCTTTGGCTTCTTCCTTATTGGTAAAAGAAACATTTCCGTGGTCGAGAATCACCGCATTGACAACAAACTGTAAGGCGTTTGGATTCGGAGTCTCGCGGGTGCGCACCACTTTCAAAGCCTTTTTTAAATTAGGTTTTGCTTTAGGCTTAGGCTTCGATTTTGCCGTAGTTTTTTCGTTTAATTTTTCCTGAATGGCTAGGACTTCACTGATCTTCACAACAAACTCGTTTAAAATTTAAAGTATGAAATATAGTAATACATTCTTTGACGATTTCCAACCACTGGGAAAGGTTTAATAATATTTTTATTCTGCACGAGAAGGGATCTCAGTCGCCGAAACAGAAATAACTCTCCTGCCTCTTAAGGCCTGCCTACCTTCATTGCCGACAAATACGGCCAATCCTATAAGAACCACTGCTGTTGATCCTAGAAACAGGTTTGGCTGAGGCGCCGTAAAAAAACGATAGGCCTGCCAAGCCAGGGCCCCAATTGTTGTAACGACCATGAAAATTGCAGGATAAAGGACATATTGAGTTGGTTTTTTAACAGCCATCAGCCAAGTTGCTACAACGAACAATGCTACAGCTGCAATTAGTTGGTTGGTCGCTCCAAAGATAGGCCATATTTTTTGCCATCCGTCGGTGGCACCAATCAAGTATGCTGCAAAAACCACCGTAACCGTCACAACATATTTATTTTTGAAAACAAACACTTTGTCACCCAATGATTCCTGAACCAGAAAACGAGTGATTCGCACTGCAGTATCAAGTGTTGTTAGCACAAAAGTATTCAAAGCTAGAACCGCGATCATGGATGCGAACGTAAAACTTAAAAAAGGCAGCATCTGATGAACTATGTTTCCAAATCCATTTCCGAAAGCAAGAATCCATCCACCTGACTGTAACGTTTCCCGGAAACCGAGTTGGGTCATATCAATTCCACCTCCCTGAGGTGCTACCCAATATAGCCCTCCTCCTACTAACAATACTGTGACAACAGCAACAACTCCCTCAGTGAGCATACCACCGTAGCTGATGATCTTTCCCTGCATTTCATTAGCTAATTGTTTAGATGTCGTCCCTCCTGCTACAAGGGAGTGGAATCCGGAAACCGCACCACAAGCAACTAAAACAAATAACATAGGCCAAACCGGCCCTTGCCCTTCCGACATTGCACCTCTCCATGCAGGAGTATTTAGTTCGGGACCAACCCACAGCAACCCGAGGATTGCGAGAGCCATGGAACCAAAAAGAATATACGTAGAAAGGTAATCACGTGGTTGCAACAAAATTTGTACAGGCAAAATAGAGGCGATTCCTGCATAAATCATAAGCACTATAAACCAGAAGATTAATGGAGAAAATCCCATTACCCCCTCTTCTGGAAGAGATAAGGGAATCTGAAATCCGATATAAATATTTAGAATAACCGCCAACACCGCTATCAACGAGGCCATTTTTAAATTGAAATTCTTTTTATAGATACACCAGCCAAGTATCACTGAAACAGGTATGATCGCAAAAGTGGGAAACACCATTTCTGGTTGTGCAATTAAAGTTTTTGCCGCAACCACTCCGAATACGGCAATCACCAATAACATCGCCAGCACTAAAAAAATAGCGAACACCGCCTTGGCTCGATATCCCATTGTGCTCTCGGCAATATCAGCAATCGAACTGCCACGATTACGAACAGAAACCATCAATGTCAGGTAATCGTGCACAGCACCGATGAAAACATTACCCAGCAAAATCCAAACTAAAGTGATCGCCCAGCCAAAATGATGCATCGCAATAATAGGCCCAATGACGGGTCCCGCCCCTGCTATCGATGCAAAATTATGACCAAAAAGCACCAGAGGTTTGCTGGGCACATAATCGACACCGTCATTTTGCTCCAAGGCCGGTGTGACTCGCTTGGCATCCGGATGGATCAGCTCACTATCCAACCTTCCCGCATAAAAACGGTAGCCTATGAAATATAAAAACAGACAAGCGAATAATAGTATTGCAATGGTCAGCATAAACAGCATCCCAAATATGAATTAAAAAAAACCTTAAACATTATACTCGCTTAATAGCAAGCTATCAGCGTATATTCGAAGGAAACTTCATCAAGAATCTGTGAATAATGGACCGAGTTGGATGGTCTCTTCACGATCGGGGCCAGTTGAAATTATAAGGAAAGGAGTTTCTAATAAATCACTAAGGTGTTTAACATAGTTTCTAGCTTTTTCTGGTAGCTTATCAAAATCGCGAATCCCTGCAGTTTTTTCCATCCAACCTTCATGCTCTGTGTAGACCGGATCACAATTTTCAAGAATTTTGGGATCAGCGGGCATATCCGAATAAACTTTGCCTTCAAATTTATATCCTGTACAAACTTTTATGGTTTTGAATCCATCCAATACATCAATTTTAGTCAAGATCAATGCGTCAATCCCATTGATCTCGATGGCATATCGCGCGACCACTGCATCAAACCATCCACAGCGTCTAGGTCTTCCTGTCGTTGCACCAAATTCATGCCCCACACTTCCAAGTTGCTCACCATCTTTATCAAATAATTCAGTCGGAAAAGGCCCTTCGCCAACACGCGTGGTATAAGCTTTTACAACACCTAGGACTCGATCAATTTTCGTTGGTGGAATACCAAGACCCGTACATACTCCCCCAGCTGATGAATTGGAAGAAGTCACAAAGGGATAAGTTCCGTGATCTACATCCAACATGGTACCTTGCGCCCCTTCACAGAGAATTTTTTTATTCTGGGAGACCAGTTTATTCATCAACACATGTGTATCTGAAAGATATTTAAGGATGACCTCACGGAAAACCATTAAATCTGCATAGAGTTCATCTAGTCCCAATAAATGCTGCCCGTAAAGGCTCTTTAGTACTTGGCTTTTTTCTTCATAATTTGCTTCAAAGCGGCTTCTAAGATATTTTTCATCTCTCAAATCACAAGTCCGAATACCTGTTCGCGCAATCTTATCCGCATAGGAAGGTCCGATACCGCGTCCCGTTGTACCAATTTTTTGAAATTTTCCATTTTCCTTTTCACGACCTTGATCACTGACGCCGTGGTAAGGCATGATGATATTGGCACGGTCGCTGATGACCAGTCTACCTTCAAGCTTAATATTGACCGCCTCCAACTGTTGCATTTCATCCGCTAATGCCTTTGGATCAACAACAACACCGTTACCAATCACACAAAGTTTATCTTTATGAAAAATTCCTGAAGGAATGAGATGTAGAACAAATTCTTTCTCATCAAAACAAATGGTATGCCCGGCATTGTGGCCTCCCTGATAACGGGCCACTGCATCTACATTTTCAGCAAATAAGTCGATGATCTTGCCTTTACCTTCATCTCCCCACTGCAATCCCACAACAACTGCAACCGGCATATATTACTCCAAAAAACTTAAAAGAATCTGTTAACTCTGAGGACAGCCCGGTATTATGCTCACCCCTCCCCCCCCTTGTCAAGCCACTACTGTGGTAGGCAACAATTCAAAATAAACTTAAATACACGGGGTTTGGAGAAGGGAGGTATTTTTACAAAATAATCCTGACCGATTTCTTCTTGGCGTAACCCGGTTAGTGTCGGAATTTTTGGAGGAAGGATTTAATGGTGCCTATTTCTATCATCGGCCCGGTATCGATGCCAGGACAAAATCCGCCAACCAGTTTCCACATACTTTTGGAATCCATATTCTCACGCCAGAAAGGGTAAGACTGACATTGTTTGGGCTTCCCATCATGGATACCACATCCTGTATCCGTTAGAAAACTACAGGGTGCACCATCTCCTCCAACTTCCAGAACCCATTCTCCGTCATCTCTGGTGAGAAAGGTCTTCTTTAGCTCTGATGGTGAAATGCCCAGATAATCTGCCGCTTTCCGTATGTCTTCAGAGTCAAAATATATGATGCCAGGTTTCAAACAACATTTAAAGCAATCGGGCTGACATTCAAAACGCAACGGTTCTTTTTCCCACCATTTCGGCATCTAGAATACCTTTTTAATTTGATAGCTAAAAAATTACTAAGTCGTCTCGGTGAATAACTTCTTCATAAAATGATTCGCCGATCAATTTTTTGATAACAGGTGTTTTCATTCCCTTAATCTGCTGCAAATCGCGGGAATTGTAATTGACAAGACCACGGCCGATCTCTTTGCCGTCTCCATCAAGAATCATTACCGCTTTGCCAAATTCAAATTCACCTTTAATTTTTATCACTCCGGCTGGAAGCAAACTTTTACCTCTTTCAATAAGAGCTTTACGAGCGCCCTCATCAATAACAAGGGTACCTGCTGGCTTAAGAGTGTGGGCGATCCAATGTTTACGGTCACGGATCTTCCCCTTACCCGACCAAAACAAAGTACCAACGTCCTTTCCCGAAAAAATATTTTCCAGAATCTTCTTATCCAGTCCATCCACAACTAAAGCGGGAATACCAAAACTCATGGTCTTTTTTGCAGCGAGCACCTTAGTATACATCCCTCCAACTGTTAATTGATTGTTGCTTTTTCCTGCTGTACGCTCAATTACTTCACTAACACGCGCAACTTGTGAAATTAACTCCGCCTTTTCGCCTGTATTCTTCAAAGAAGGGTCCCGGTTATAAAGTCCTTTGACATCAGAAAGAATTATCAAGAGTTGTGCATCCACCAAACAGGCAACCGTGGCTGAAAGTGTATCGTTATCGCCAATCTTGATCTCTTCTACCGTAACAGAGTCATTTTCATTTATAATGGGAATCACATCACGCGCTAGTAGAGCTTCTATAGTATGTTTTGCATTCAGATAGCGGCGACGGTTGTCCAAGTCATCATGGCTCAACAAAATCTGAGCCACCTTCATATTCTTTTTTTCAAACGCCTTCTCATAAGTGTGCATGAGAAAGCTCTGACCAATAGCAGCACATGCCTGTTTTTCTGGAATGGAAAGATCGGCTCTGCTCAAACCCAACCTTTCGCGGCCTGCCATAACAGCACCAGAAGATACCAGCACAACATCATAACCCTTGTCTTGAATCAGCTTTATCTGACGAGCATAATGTCTAACCCAATCTTTGCTCAATCCGCACTCTAGTGACGATTGCCCTTTATCTTTATTAGAGATAACACTACTGCCAATTTTAATCACCACACGTTTTATATTTTTTAAAATGTCTTGTCGAATCATGCTTAAAATATGTGAGTTTTAAAATAATCCTCTTTAAAAATACGATTTGATTTACCACAAAAGCTGGGGAAGCACACTAGAGATAAACTAAAA
>ENA-UPTF01001253-UPTF01001253.1-marine-metagenome-genome-assembly--contig:-NODE-1253-length-16313-cov-8.233001_pt1 | contig 16313 bp, 23 predicted proteins | sample MGYA00238166_ERZ767019 | MGnify/ENA primary metagenome ERZ767019 (study PRJEB28930, sample SAMN06266391) | marine metagenome | isolation source: Sea water from 250 m depth | place: Atlantic Ocean...
CTGCTCGCCTATTAAAAGGGAACATGAGCTGGGTTTAGACCGTCGTGAGACAGGTCGGTCTCTGCCTGATGGAAGCGCGGCTGTCTGAGGGGAAGTTGCTCCTAGTACGAGAGGAACAGAGCAACGTGGCCACTGGTCTACCGGTTGTCTGATAAGGCAGGCCGGGCAGCTAAGCCGTTTGGATTAAGTGCTGAAAGCATCTAAGCACGAAACCCATCCCGAGACAAGACAGCCTTTCTTAAGATGAAGGTTCGCAGAAGAAGACTGCGTTGATAGAATGGATGTGTAGATCACAAGCTTCGGCGAGTGGTGAGCATGCCATTACTAATAGACCAACACATCAGCACGGCCACGTACATAGAGACTATACATGACGATTCATATTTTTCATATGACATATCCACACGATTTTAGTAATAGATATTGAATTTCTCATATCTTAGATTATATGTGGTGTAATCATACAAAATTTTGTGAGGGGTATTTTGCCTAAAGTCCAAGGAAGAGTAACTCCAATCCTAACGGTAAATACCATTCTGTCCTCACAATTTCCATAAGTTGATATTCTCAGAATTGTAATAATATACATGGAATATTCTGAAAATATGGAGCTTTACGCAGCACCGTGTCGTGAAATTCAAAATGAGGATGGTGTAAGATTTGCAGCAGTGATAGATGATGGTGGTAAAAAAATTGCTGGTGGTTTTAAGGATGGTGTTACTCCATTTGAGGGTGATGAACAAAAACTACAAGATTTCTTCAAGATTGCAGTAGAGCTTTCATCAAAGAACGATAATTTTTCACGTTCATTAGGCGCATTAAATTACATAGCATCAAGAAGAGACAAGGTCATACTGATTAGTTTTCCATTTCCATTAAGTGAAAAAATTTTGTTAGTTTCAGCGGAACCAAGCCTGGAAATTGAAAAATTGGCATCAAAAATAGTTAATATTTTCTCTGATTCCTCTATAACATCAGATTGATATTATTAGTTTTTTTACTATTATAATTCTGAAAGCTTTTTTATCACGATATTTTTGTATTATTATATGACTGAAGAAGAATCACCCAGTAATCAAGCATACGTTTTGTTGAATGTTGATTATAAACATCAGAAAGATATTATCAATAAAGCTAAATCATTACCAACTGTAAAAAATGTAAAGACGATGTATGGAATTTATGAAGTTATGATAATCTTAGAATCTGATGATATGCACGCTATCAAAAAAACAATTGATGTTGATATACATAATCTTGATGGAATTACAAACATGACTTCATTAGTGACTGTTGGTACAAAAGATATTCATTCAATCTTAGAATAAGAAATGCAAGAAGAATTTGAAATCGTAATAGTAGGAGGCGGACCGGCAGGTCTGTCAGCTGGAATATACATTGCAAGACAGAATGTGTCATGTTTGATTATATCAAAAGATTTGGGAGGTCAAATGAATCTAATTCCAAGATTGGAAAACTATCCTGGTACTATAATGTCAAGTGGACCAATATTGGCTAAAACACTTGAAACTCAATATCTGTCATTCAAAGGTGAGATGGTTTATGATACTGTTGAAAAAATTGATGAATCAGAAGATGGGTTTAAAATTAAAACTAATCGTTCTGTGTACAAATCAAAGGCGATTGTGTTAGCACCTGGTAAGGTGCCAAATATGTTAGGTGTTGAAAATGAATCACAATATTATAACAAAGGAATTCATTATTGTACTAAATGTGATGCACCATTTTATCAGGGTAAAATCACAGCGTCTATAGGTGTCGGATCATATCTTGTTGAATCTGGATTATTATTATCTAGAATGGCCTCTAAGATGTACCTCATTGTAAAGGGTTCAAAACTTGGAGGTGATAAAGATCTTATTGCAACCTTGGAAAATAATAAAAATATTGAGATTGTTACACAGTCGTCAGTAAAAGCAATTACTGGAAATTCTGTTTTACAGCAGATTACAATAGTGGATTCATCTGGTACTGAAAAAGTATTAGATGTTGATGGATTATTTATCGAGATGGGTTCAAAAATTAATCTTGATTTTGTTAAGCATTTGGTAAAAATAAATACCAAAGGTGAAATTGAAATAGAATCAGGTGGTATGACAAGCAATCCAGCAATATTTGCGGCTGGTGATGCAACAACAATTCCATACAAACAAATTGTTGTCGCATGTGGAGATGGATCTAATGCTGGTCTTTCTGCATTCAATTATCTTGAAAAACTAAAAGGTAAACCGGGTGTACGTGCTGACTGGAAAAAACAAATAGGTGATCAAGTATTTCATTATTGATTATTTTTATTGAATAGATTAGATTTGGCTCAAATATGTTGATATTATGAAAATACTACTAATTTTTAGGGTTTAGAATGAACATAAGAAGTCGATTAATTCCTATTGCAATAATAACCGTTGGTGCAATATTACTTTTGTATAATTCAATTTAGTGGAAATCAAAAATGAATAGTTAGTTTCTTCTTTTCTTAGCTTGTCTATCAATAACGAATAATATTATTCCCAAAGTAACAGCTGTCAATCCTATCATAGCCCAAAGATACCACATACAATACTGATAAAAGACATCTAATAAAAATGAAAATGAGGTTTTAACGCCTCATTCTCAGTCGGTTTTTGGAGTCGACATTAATTGAATAATTTAATCAAAATAAAAATCTTAACTAGAAGAGATTTAATCTTAGTATATCTAAATAACAGTATGTTATTATGGATAATTTTTGCGGCAGTGGGTATTTTAGCCGCAATTATTTTGGTGTATAAATATTCAAAAACATCAAGATATGACACACTTGGATTTTCAGTACATTGTAAGACTTGTGGGAAAAAAACTAATGGTTTGAAATGTCCATATTGCAAAGAAGAGAAACATGACTGGAGATAGTCATGAACCAGATTTATTAACTTAAAAACAAGACATGCGCTCACATTTTAATGGAATTACTAAATAGTCCTACCGAACTTAGGAGTAAAATTTTAGAGGAGGCCAAAAAAATTGGACTAACAGAACCATGCTATCAAAAAATGCTTGATTACACGATTAAAATTTTTGAAACAAATGGATTAGGAACTGAATATTATGGTTATCATAATATTAATCATGAATTAGAAGTTACATTAGGCATATTATTAATTGGCAATAATAGAAAAACTATTTCCAAACTATCAGATGATGATTTAAAATATCTTTTTGTCGCTGCACTTTTTCATGATTTAGATCCTCAGAAATATGCTGATAAGCCCCATGAAAAAAATGTTCTTGAACATATTGTAATTGATTCTACAATAAAAGATCTAATCAGTGAATCAAATCTTGATCTTGAAATAATTAAAGCATTAATTCTTAGAACGACATATCCTTGGACAGGAGAAGCAAAGAGGGAATGTGAACAAGAAATTCAGGAATACTTTAAAAAATCTAAAATCACTAGTGGCAACTCAGAAAAACAAGAGCATCTTATGTGGGTAGGTTGGATACTTTCAATCATTGATAGGGTAATTGGATATGCACTAGGTGATTTCTCAAAGGCAATGCATTTGGCAAAAACAAATTCACATGCGCTTGCGTGGCATCCATCGTTTACTGTTAGACGCTCAGTGACATATTTTGAGGATCTAATTGGAAAAGAATCTGAAATGTGTGAGATGGTGTTGCGTTGTCTTCCAAAATATATGCGCAAGAATTTTATGGATAATGTTCAGGGTTTTCTAAAACTTCGTCAGCAAGAAATTCAAACGCAAAGTGATTTTCTGTATGATGATATAAAATTTACAACTAAAATTGAATCAACAAAAATGAAAAATAGTGCAGAATTTATTAATACATTGCATTCCATTTATCTTGAACTTCCAAAACCATTACGATTGGAAAGAAATTTTAAAGAATCATTAAGTGAGCCTACAACAATTTTGAACACATTACGACTGAGAGATAAGAATGGTCCTATTATTGGGTTCGCAAAAGGCGGACCATTAGAACACTATCAACTTAGAACTGAAATCAAAGATGAAAATTTTGGGAAAAATAATACAATATTTTTAGAGCCTATTGCATTAAAAATGGGTTATTGGGGTCTTGGTGGTGGTCATAAGATGAGACAGCTTTTTGTTATGCAGGCTCATGCAATGAATTATGAACACATGACAAGTTTTGCACTACGAGATGTTATTGAAAGACGTTGTAAAGGTATGGAAAGAGCAGAATTTGTAACCAAATTTGATCCTGAACGTTGGGATTATTACAGAATCAAATTATAGTATATTTGGACAATAATTTAGATCAGCGTTATATTCTTTAATGCTGTATTAGTACTATGAAATTAGAGAAGCAATTCGATCCAGATTTTCTTTATAATCATATAGTACATTATTACATTGATAAGAAAAAATGTACGAAGGAAGAGGCAAATAAAATTGCTCAAAAAGTAATCAACCGTGAATATCAACGTCGTATTTGTAAAAATCCTGAATGCAACCATATGTCACATGATCACATAAGAAATAGTGATACATGCTTTATACTTGATTGCTCCTGCACAGAATTTGTAAAATGAATGTTTTCTACAGTAATTTATTGAGATAGAACATGGAATCAATTGACGCATTAATCACTTTAGGTAAATCACAACTTGAAAATGGTTCTTTTCATGATGCATTGGAATCATTTGAACAAGCGATTTCACTTGATCAAAACAATCCTGATTTGTGGAATTTTATGGGTGTTACATTACGAAGTCTTGGTAGATACGATGAGGCTGTAGACTGTTTTAATAAATCATTAAAAATTGATCCACGTGATAAAGACAGTTCTTAATTATTATTTACCAAAATTCAAGTGCCGCATTTCCAAAATAATATCCAACCAAAATTAAAGTTATACTCCATCCACATGAACCAAGAATAGTGTATGTAAGGAATTTTGCAAATTTCATCTTAAGTAATCCCGCAGGAATGGAGATCATTTCTCTAAAAACTGGAACCATTCGTCCAAATAATACCGCTTTATCACCATATTTTTGAAACCAATTTTCAACTCTTGTTAATTTTTTTTCAGAGACTTTTACATATCTTAGATATTTTAATAATGCAACACGTCCCAGTTTTAATGCTATTAAGTATATCACTGTTGAACCAATACTAGCTCCAAGTCCACCAATAATACCCAATAAAATAACCTGATATAATTCAAAATTATTCTGTGAGGCTAGGAATCCTGCAGTTGGAAATACAGCCATTGTAGGGATTGGTGGAATTATTGTTTCAATTATTGCGGCAATAAATACACCTGCATAAAGATATTCAGCAAGTAATGTAGTCAACCATTCAACAAATACCTCAAAAACCAATCAGATCAAAATAACATCAGGTTTGGTTTGTTTATAGTTTATGAAGTAATTGTCAATTAAAAACTAAATTGAAAATATATTATTAACTTCTATAATTAATCATTATGAAAGTATCGCCACAAAATATACTAGATTATGCTCACGAGTTATGTGAAGATGAAGATTATGTGAACGCATTAGAATACTTTGATCTAGTTTTAGAGATGGAACCTAATAATTTGAGTGCGATTATTGATAAAGGTGTCACATTGCAAAATTTAGAATATTTTACTAAAGCATTACAGATGTATGATAAAGCATTGTCTATCGAACCAGAGAATTCAGACGCATTAATCAATAAAGGCTCAATATTACATATATTGAAAAAATATACTGAAGCAGTTTCTTGCTATGATAACGTGATCAGGTATGATAAGAAAAATGCAATGGCGCTAGCCTACAAGGGTCTTTCTATTGGTGAAATAGGTAATATTTCCCTGGCCATCACATATTTTAAAAAAGCATTATCTATAGAACAAAACTATGATCTTGCACAAACCAGTCTTTTAACTGCAAAAAATCTTCTTAAATCACATTAAAAATGATTTATTCTGTATTCTAGGCTTTATCATCATCAAATTTCTGAAAAACTTCTTGATGAACCGTTTCTTGGTGTTTTTTTAACTCTTCCATATTTTCAAATATTGTCTGGCATATGAAACATTTTGGCTTGTTTTCATCAATTAAGGGTAATACCAAGGTTATAATTTCCTATGGCCTTACTTATCTTTTTATTAACAAATAATCTATTGTTGATATATGCTTGAATCAATGATTGACCAATCAAAAATATTAGAGCGTGTATCTGTTGGCGAAGAATTAACTTTTCAAGACGGTATAGATTTACTAGAACATGATAATCTTCATGTGCTTGGTATGACAGCTAATAATTTACGACAAAAATATGTTGGAGACAATGTGACATTTACTTCTTCATCATACGTAAATTATACAAATGTATGTGCTGCAAGTTGTCAAATATGTGCATTTTATAGAAAAGAGGGAGACGATGATTCTTATACATTAACACCAGAACAAATTGAAAAAAGAGTAACTACGGCAAAAAGTATGGGTGCAACAGAAATACATATTGTAGGAGGTTTTCACCCAAAACTCTCACTTGATTATTACGAATCCATGATGAAAATTATTAAAACAAATCATCCAACATTAAAAATCAAAGCATTTACCGCTGCAGAAATTTTCTTCTTTTCTAAGATAACAAAAAATTCTATAAAGGAAATATTATCTAGACTAAAGGATGCTGGTCTTGATTCATTACCAGGTGGTGGTGCTGAATTATTTGATCCTGAGATACGTTCAGAGATAGCTCGTGGGAAATGCTCTGGTGAAGAATGGTTAGATACAATGGAACAGGCTCATAACTTAGGAATTAAAAGTAATGCAACCATGTTATACGGTCATATTGAAAAACCTAGACACATAGTTGATCATTTGATAAAAATTAGAGATCTACAGAAAAAAACAAACGGGTTTATCACTTTAATTCCCCTTAAATTTAGTTTGGAAAATACTGAGCTTGAAAAGAAAAATAAACTTACACAAGAATGTTCATCAATATATGATCTAAAAGTTATTGCATTATCACGTATTATGTTGGCAGGTGTACTAAACAATATCTCAGTTTATTGGGTTGCAGATGGCAAAAAACTTGCACAAACTGCCCTGGTTTTTGGTGGAAATGATCTTGTGGGTACAGCTTTTTCAGAAGAAGTGTATAAAGCTGCAGGAAAATCCACAAATTCTTCAGTAGAAGATTTGGTAAGATTAGTTAAAGAAATAAAAAGAAAACCCATACAACGTGACACATTTTTTAATACATTGAAAACATTTTGAGGTTATGTTGTAGGTTTCTTTTCAGTTTTTTTGGCACCACTCTCTCTTTTTCTTCTTGCTCCAAAACTTATCAGTACTAATAAAAATCCAACACCAATCAATATTCCAGATAATGTTTTGTAATCTGTATTTTCACGTTCAGAAATTAGGAAATCAAGTTTTTCATCTTCAGTCATACCTGCATAGCCAATAGGTGTGATGCTATCAAGATAGAAAGTTAGTGTTCCACCAACAAGAATCATGATCACACCAGCAGCCATCATTTTTTTGTCTATTAACAATATGTGATATTGGTTGAATACCTGATATTAATTTTCCATCTAAATTTTTTATTTATATAAATCAAATTCAGGTTTTCTTTCCTGCGATTTAACTTCAGCAGTAATTGCCTGTATTACTTCAGGATGGTTATATGTTAAATGACGCATAAACTGAGCAGATTTTTCATTTCGAAAAAAATCATCAGCACGAAGAGATTCTTCAGTAGTTAGATCGTCAATAAATGAATCACATTCTTTACATGGATCAAAATCTAGAAATAATTTCATAAACTCATTTAGAGAAATGCTTTATAAATTTCTCCATCAAATTGATCAACTAATAGTTACTCAGTCATCATTAGCGATAATTGATAGAAGACCTGAAAAGTCATAAACAGTTCTATCCATATTTTTGCATTTCATTTTCAATAATCATTAAAGTGAAATTATTAATATAAAAACTACGAATAAATCGTCCATGCAAATGATCCATAATGTTTTACACTATTTTTAGTTCAAATTCAGGTGTAAGGTTTTTTTGTCTGGCCATTTCAAAAACTTTTTTAATAGAATCTTCTCCTTCTGTACCCATATTTACTGTGACGTTGTTTACATACATTTTTACAAATTTTTCAATTAAATCTCGTGGTTTATTTCGTCCATACTGCATTGCATAATCTATTGCATCTGTAGTATGTTCTAAACCATATTCAATGGAATCTTGCAAAAACCTATCAAATTTTTTTATAGATTCTTCACCGAAACTTGTTTTCATTACATTGATTCCTAATGGTACTGGTAACCCATTTGTTGTTTTATCCCACCATTCACCAACATCTAGAATTTTTACATTTCCTTCCTGTTTGTATGATATCTGAGTTTCATGTATGACTAAACCTGCATCAACTTTACCACTTTTTACTGCAGCTGGAATATCACTAAAATTCATGGGCAGATAATTAAATTTGCCAATCATGAGTTGTAAGAGTAAAAATGCTGATGTCATTTTTCCTGGAATTGCAATAAGTGAATTTTGTAATTCATCGATGGACATATCCTTGTTTGATGTTACAATAGGACCATATCCAATACCAAAGCTACCACCAGATCTTAAAATTGTATATTCTGGTAAGTATGCGCATGCGTGAACAGATACAGCAGTGACATCCAGTTCAGGATTTACCGCTTTTTGATTTAATTCTTCAATATCACCAATAACATGTTTTATAGTGAAATCGTCCGATCTTACTTTGCCATTTAGCATGCCATAAAACATGAAAGCATCATCTGAATCAGGTGTATGACCAACAGAAATTTCCATGACTTAGATCTGAAATTTGATTATAAATAATATGAGTTATGATTTGACTAGTGTATTATATTTGAAAATATTATGTTATTTTATTTCAATTTTATTAAAAATTTCCAGCAAATAGGTTTAATAGATGTTCATCAAGGATATCGCCTATGGCTAAATACAAGTCAACAGAGCAAGTTCTAAAAATTATTAAGGATAAGAATCAGATCCGTAATTTTGGTGTTATTGCTCATGTTGATCATGGTAAAACAACCATGAGTGATAGCCTTTTGGCACATTCCGGAATAATTGCACCTTCTGCCGCAGGTAAAGCTCTTGCATTAGATTACATGAAAGAAGAGCAAGAACGTGGAATCACTATAGTTCAAGCTAATGTCACTTTGCATTACAAGCAGGCCGATAATGAATATGTAATTAATATGATTGATACACCTGGGCATGTAGATTTTTCAGGAAGGGTGATTCGCAGTCTTCGAGCAATTGATGGTGCTGTGGTTGTTTGTGATGCAGTTGAAGGAATTATGACTCAAACTGAAACTGTAACAAGAATGTCATTAGAAGAAAGAGTACGACCAGTTTTATACATAAATAAAATTGATCGTCTGATAAAGGAATTAAGATTAACACCAGAAGCTATGCAAGAAAAACTTGCAAGTGTTGTTACAAGTTTTAATAATTTAATTGATACATACGCTGAGCCAGAATATAAAGAAAAATGGAAGGTTTCAATACAGGATGGTAGTGTTACCTTTGGCTCTGCCAAGGATAAATGGGGATTTAATGTAGATATAATGAAAGAAAAAGGGGTTTCCTTCAAGGATGTAATCACAGCATATTCCGATGAGGGTGACGTTAATGTTCTTGTTGAGAAAGTACCTCTTGCAGAAGCAATTTTGGGCATGGTTGTTAAACATCATCCACCACCACATGTTGCACAAAAATACCGTATTCCAAAGATTTGGAAGGGTGATCTTGATTCTGATATCGGAAAAGCCATCCTAAATTGTGATGATAATGGTCCTGCTGTGATGATGGTCGTGAATATGCAAATGGATCCTGCTGCGGGCCCTGTAGCTATAGGAAGATTATTTTCTGGCACAGTAAAGGATGGTGATACTGTTAATCTTATTGACACTCATCGTGAAGCAAGAATTCAATCTGTCAATTTTTTCATGGGTAATCAACGAGAGATGGTTGGGCAACTTTCCGCTGGAAACATTCCTGCACTTCTTGGATTAACTGAAGCTAGGGCAGGACAAACTGTATCAACAACTAAAGGAATCGAAGTGTTTGAAGGAATAAAATACGTATCAGAACCTGTGGTTCAAATGGCCATAGAACCAAAGCATCCTAAGGACCTTCCGAAGATGATTGAGATATTAAAAAGGTTAACGATAGAAGATCCAAATCTGATTATCAAAATTAACGAAGAAAGTGGTGAAACAATCATGGCAGGAATGGGTGTGTTGCATTTAGAGATTGCAACAAACCAAATCAAGGAGGCTGGTCTGGATCTTGTGACCTCTGAACCATTGATAAATTATCGTGAAACTATAACACAGCCTACTGAACCTATAATGGCAAAATCTCCTAATAGACATAATAAAATTTTCATGAGAGTTGAACCATTAGAACCAGAAATTGCGGAAATGTGCAGGACTGGTGAATTAGGTGAAATGAAAGATAAAAAAGAAATGACTAAAATTCTTCGTGATCATGGATGGGAACCAGATGTTGCCAAGAAAGTAATGAGATTTGATTCTCGTGGTAATATAATGATTAATGGTACAAAAGGTGTTCAATTTATTGATGAATCCAGTGACTCTATACTTTCTGGCTTTGATGAAGTAATGAAAGAAGGACCACTTGCAAGAGAACAGATGAGAGATTGTAAATTTACATTTACTCATTTTGTACCACACGAAGATACTGCACATAGAGGTTTATCACAATTAGGCCCAGCGTCCAGAAGAGCATGTCTTGCCAGTGTCTTATTAGCGCAATCAGTAATTCTTGAGCCAATACTTGGAATTGAAGTTAGAGTACCACAAGATCTAGTTGGAAATGTTGCAAGTGTTCTTTCTGGTAAACGTGGTAAGGTAATTGATATGCAGCAAAAAGGTGTTGTTAGTATAGTTATAGGCGAGGTTCCTGCATCTGAAACTTTTGACATTTCTCAGGTAATGCGTGGTCAGACAGCAGGTAAGGCTATGTGGAATACATTCTTTAAATCTTGGTCACCAATCCCAAAATCATTAGTTGCCCAACTAATACCAGATATTAGAAAAAGAAAGGGATTAAGTCCAGAACCACCAAAAGCTGAAGAATTTATTGATAGAGAGTAATTAACAGCCTTCTTCATGCAATGTTGTTAAAATAAAAGCCATCTCATTCACAAAACCATCTTCAGAATCATCAACTGTATATTCACGTGTATGAACCCAAAAATCACTGTTTGACATACTTTATGATGTATTTTTTATTATAATAGAGCCAATGATTTTTTGATTCACTAAATTATTCAAAATGTTTGATATATTCTAATACTCAGCAATTAGGATATGAAATTGTATATACGTATAATCATGGTATAATAATTAATGAAAGTGAATCCTTTCCATCTTTTATTATGGACATTTCGAAGGAACGAAAATGATGTTGTTAGTCTTTACAACACATTATCACCTATGATGCAATTGATAACTGATAATAATATGCTGAATTTTGGTTATTGGGAAGATGAAAATATCACACCTAGTGAAGCTCAAAACAAATTATGTGATTTGGTTGGAATAACTGCCGAATTAGATACAGCGAGTACATTATTAGATATAGGAAGCGGCTTATCATCACCAGCAATAGAATGGTCAACTAAATATCCATCCACAAAAATTTCATGTGTGAATATAAATTTTCAACAGTTAAAATTTGGAAAAGAATATGCAAAAGAAAAAATACCAAATCTAATACATCAAATTAACTCTACTTCTACATTATTACCATTTTCAGAGAATTCTATAGAAAGAATAATTGCATTAGAATCAGCCCAACATTTCAAGCCATTTTCAGAGTTCATTTCCGAATCACATAGAGTTCTAAAAGATGATGGAATTCTTACATTTGCAATTCCAGTAATGAAAAAAAAATCTAATCCAAAAAATCTTGGTATTTTAAAATTGACATGGTCATCTGAACATTATCATGAAAATTTTATAATTAATGCGACAGAAAAAAAATTTGACATAGTAGAAAAATTAGAAATTGGTTCTTATGTATTTGAACCACTTACAAATTATTATCTAAAAAACAGGGAGAAATTACGGGATATATTGTTAACACAATATCCTTCATACGTAGAAAAAATCTTGTATAATTCACTATTAAAAATGAAAAATGCCTCAGAACAAAAACTGATTGAATATTTTGTAATAAAATGTTTAAAAAATAATTGAAATGATAGCAAAGAAATCAAAATAAGGATTGTAAATACATTTCCTTTTCTTATTCAGTTATATTATAATCATCCATGCTATGACTGTGAACCCTTCTATCGAGAACGAACTATTGGGAACTGTTGAGGATATTTTAAATTTAGATGACTTGATGAGATTTGCGGCAATAATTGATCTTGATGGGACCATCATTGAGGGAATTATGAAAGAAGGCAAAACTAGCTTAGAATCACAAAAAGAACAAGAAAAATTTTGTAAAGAAGCAAGTGAAAGAAGACAAATCAGAGAGAGCTATAATGATTCATTAGGAAAAATACGATATGTTCATTTAGAAAGAGAAAATGTAACACAGATTACTATCTATCCAAAAACATGTACAATACTTGTTACTATGGAACCAGAATTAAGCATAGATAAAAAATTAGGAATAATAACAAAAATAAAAAAAATTACATCAAATTTGTAATGATTATAGAATGGTGAAAAAATTGGTGAAAATTTTGATTGATGAAATGGATGATGGAATGGATGAAAGACTATCTAGTGTTGGCTATGATGCATATAGTGTGAAAAAACTTCGCACGCAGGGATTTAAACTACATACTGATTATTCTATTATTAATTATGCAAAGGAAAATGAAATGATTTTAGTTACGCGTGATACAGAAAGTGGCCAAGCATGTGATGAGAATAGTATTCCTTGTATATTATTAGATAATAATGAAATATTCAAGATTGTTTTGGAAAAATTAAAAGCATTCACTTAGAAACGAACTAGGATTTTAGTAGATATTAAACATTATTTTGTTTTTGTATTTTTTTTCCAATAATGATCGGCGTAATCAAAAGTATTGGTATAGTAATCGCAATAAAGACAGTTTGGAGTTGTGTAATAGTAAGAGTAAATATAATTGCACTTGAACTGCTAATAAATAATGTCAAAAATGTACCAACGCATGTAGGACATGCAATAAATAAACCAGTTGTTGCACCTATACCAGTTAAACTACTACCTTTTTTTGTGAATGACATTATACTTAATGCAAGCGACATATTAAACCCAACAAGGTATGATACAATTATTTGCAACAAAAGATTTATCGGGATTATTTGAAATCCTATATGTTCTGTCATATACACAATAATTTTTGGTACGTAGCCGGGCTCACCACAACAAGGGATTAAAACGATAGATGGAATTACTGCATCATAATGATACGAAAATGTTACATCAGGTTGATAAATTAGCATTCCAGATGTAATAGAAAAAAAACACCAGTACGCAATGAATGTAATAATAAAAATTTTTCTTGCTTTTTTGTTTAAAGTTATACTTGCAATGCTTCCTAGGAGATTATCATTTCCTTCTAAAACTTTACGATGATGATAACGATATAAGCCATATGAAATTGCTCCAAATGATAAGCTCATTATAATGTAGAATGCTACAGCAAGTCGATCTGTAGCCTTAATCGAATCAGGTGTAACAGAAAAATCTTGTATGCCTGAATATACCAAAAAAAGTATTCCGATTGAAATAAAACCTAACACAATAAACAATCTATCATTATATTTTTTTGAACTAGTCTGTTTTTCCATACATTAAAAAATTTATTACTATAATTTATGCTTATTAGAAAGCAATTTCTGGTTTAGTTGATAGTGGATTGAAAATTGATGACGCACAGGAGCAAGATTATGAATTAGTACGAATAACCCATCTTGGTTTTGTTGATGAATATGGTATAGAAGGATTGTTATTGCTAAAGGCTGATGACGGAAGAGAATTCCATATGCATGCTTTTTCAGGTGAGGTTGCTCGACATATATCTAGTTTCTTGGACGAACAACAACCCATTCCTACTATCTATAAGATGCTTGAAGAAATATGTGAAGAAAACGGGATTTTTTTGGTAAAAGTAAAAATTTATGAGAGTGGTGAAGCGCTTCGAGCAAATCTATACTTTACGGGTAAAAAAGATATGGTATTACGGAATTATCGTGCATCAGATGCTGTTGCACTTGCGGTGTACTATAAAATACCAATATTAGTTAGAAACAACCTATTACAAGAAACTATAAGTTCTAAGTGATAATTTTATCTAATACATCATCTTCTTGCGCTATTTTTATCTCCATGGCTATTCTACGACCAACTCCAAATGTTTCACCATATTGATATTTTGTATATGGACTTGTAGTTGCAACAATTGGATTGCCAGGAACTCTAAGTGAAACATCATAAACAATCATTTCAAGATCTTTTGTAATTACACTTTGAAGTGAGAACGGCCCAATTATTCCCGGAGGATATTCCCTTTTAACAGCTGCCACAAACTTATCACCCATAGAAATCACTTTTTCCAGTAATGATTCACGAATACTTGCAGGAGTATGACCCACTTCAATATTTTGTGGATCAATATCTAGTTCTAGTTGTTGCTTAGCAGGAAGTGCATTAAAATCATGTAAGTTTGTTTGAAGTCTTCTTTCTATTCCAATGAAATCAACATTTTTCGAGATTGGCGTATAGAAATAATTAAAATTGAGATAGGTACCAATAGCAAGTTCTTCAATTACAGCATCACGTAAACCAATTTTTGATATAACCCCCTGCCTAATTTTTTCTTCTGATTTTTTCTTGTAATCTGAGAATGATGAAACTGTAAAAAATGCTCTTTCCAATTTACGTTTTTTTTCCTGTACTTTAACAATTGAAGGTCTGTTAATGTCTTTTGGATTTTTAAAAATTTTTGGATGCTTTAAACCAGCTTTTCGGAGTAAATAGTACTGATTTTTTTTATTGTTTCTTTCTTCAGCCTGAAATAGTGCACGATTTCCAAATATTGGAACTTTAAAAGAATTTTCAATTGTCTTATAACCAAGATATGCTGTTAAGGAACGATGCGGAACTATCAACGTATTTGTATCTTTTAGCATTTTTTGATTTTTAATAGAAGACATATCACTAAATTTTTTTAAAACTTTGATTTCATTAGCAATTCTACTAAAACGCTTGTAGGGGGTTTCTCTACCTTTTTGGCAAAATACTATTGTTTCAAAATTTTCGTCCTTTGCACCATCCATAATTTCAAGAGCTGAGTGGCTTCCAAGTACACCTATTCGAAGATCAGTATATTCATTAATAATTTTTTGAATATCTGATCTTTTTATCATATATTATCGATATTGTAACCATAATATGAAGTTGAGTATATTTTTAATCAATGATGCTTTCAAAATATTAAAATGAATACTGAAATGGTTTTGGTTGGCATAATTTTGTTTTCTGGTATGATTGCTGCATCAGTAAAGTTATGGTTAAACAAACGTAAGCAGCAGGAAAGTGACTATTTAGATTCAGATACAAATGATGATTATGATACATGATATGACTCTTACTTAAAATATTGTAAAGTTCATTGGATATCATGAAATTAGTAATTGGAATAACTGGTAGTACAGGTGTAATTTATGGAATTAGGATTCTTGAAAAATTGAAAGAATTCAATATCGAGACCCATTTGATTATGTCAGATTGGGCACAAAAATGTATCACAATGGAGACTGAATATGATCTAAATTATGTAAAATCACTAGGTACAGTAATTTCCGATGATGCAAATATGGCTGCAAGTATTTCAAGTGGTACTCATAAGACTGATGGCATGATAGTTATTCCATGCAGTATGAAAACATTATCTAGTATTGCAAATGGTTATGATGAAACATTAGTTGCTCGTGCAGCTGGTGTAATCATAAAAGAATCACGAAAATTAATTCTTGTAGCACGGGAAACACCTTTGACAGCTATTAATTTAGAAAACATGCTAAAACTAGCAAGATTGGGGGTCATAATTATGCCACCAGTTACCGAGTTTTACACTAAACCCAAAAATATCGATGATTTGGTAAATCATATTGTTGGAAAATGTTTAGATCAATTTGATATTGAACATGATCTTTTCCCTAGATGGGGCTCTAATAATTAAAATAACTTGTTAGGATGTTTC
>ENA-UPTF01001255-UPTF01001255.1-marine-metagenome-genome-assembly--contig:-NODE-1255-length-16291-cov-9.596460_pt1 | contig 16291 bp, 26 predicted proteins | sample MGYA00238166_ERZ767019 | MGnify/ENA primary metagenome ERZ767019 (study PRJEB28930, sample SAMN06266391) | marine metagenome | isolation source: Sea water from 250 m depth | place: Atlantic Ocean...
CTTTATAGATCTGCCGATGCAATCTTGGTTGAGTTGTTGATCTACTTTGATGAATTTTGCTCATCAAGTTTTTTTCGTTGTCGCTTACGATAGAGGATAATCGCTAATGCCCCTATTGCACATCCCCAAAAAACTGGCCATCGAAGTTCTGAATCACCCATGCCGAGAAATGAGACAATTGTTCCCCCAATGAGAGCAAGTCCAACTACCTCTAATGCTTTTGTCAACCTATTGAAGATAAAACAGATAAATGATTTAATGATTTAGATTGAATATGGGCAAGTACCTATCAATTGTGTTAGCCATGATGATTGTTACTATGGCAATTGCTTTCGTATCTCCATATGAAGGTGATATACGTCCAGAGCCAATTTATCCTTTATTCTGGGCTTCTGTAGCTGGAGCTGTTGTTGTAATTATATACGGTTCTTACCAAAATAGAAAAAAACAGCAAGAACTTAGACGTGAAAGAAGAAACAAAAGAAGAAGATAAAATTATAATTCTAAACCAAAAGAACCTGCAAGATCAGAAAATCTTTTGTAAGATTCAAGATATTGTTTTCCTTTTGGGGTTATGACAAACACATTTCTACCATCAAAATCAATTTTGTTCATAAGACCTGCACCAGTAAGATTTTTCACAAATTTTTCTAATCTAGAATGTGAAAGATTAGCTTTTGTCAGAAGTGTTGTTGTTTTGATACCCTCTTGACCGGTTTGCTCAGTAATATACAGCATGTCAGCAACTATTTGCATTCCTGTTCTATATGCCATATTGACTAATTTCTAACTAAGTGATATAATAGTATTGCTTGAGTTTATCTGACATGAGATAAATATCCACTAAATCCTCCTTGTGGCGTGTCTGAAAATATATCGATCAATTGGCAAGAAAATTTCTTAGGTGTAGCATATAGATTTTTTGACGTCAGGATGAATATTGCCTTGATGTTTCCCGAAAGGAAGGAAGCATCGAATCTTTGGTTAGAAACTGCTCATTGGTGGAACGATCATACGATCAAAGTTAGATTTGTAGAAATTGGTGATGAGTATTGGTTTATTGTTGGAGCTGATTCCAGAAAACCCTCTACCAACAAATCGTTCTATAAAATTCTCCCAAAATCAGAAAATTATGAGCGATTCAAGAAAGGGCACAATGGGAGTGCAATTCTAAGATTTGCGGTGTACACCAAAAAATTCTATGATGGAGTAAAAAAGGATGCGCCATGTGATTGTGGACATAGAAAAGACGATCATAATTTTGAAAAAAATGATTATTATTGTTTATATGAAGATTGTAATTGCAAAAAATTTGAAAGTTTTCAAATTAATTTAATGAAGAAGAAAAAAGTTGTAACTAATATCAAATTTATGAATGAAGATGAAGTTAAAGATGATTCGCTAGCATGGAACTGTCTTAATCGTCATAAATATAACAAAACAGAGTAATTAATAGAAACTATTCAGAGTTTTCTAATCTATTTGTTCTAATGTGTTTACCTGGGTAATGCTCCTCAATTTTTTGTGAATAGCACTTGCTACAGAGATTCCCTTTAATTTTCCATTCATCCATTGGAACATAAGTTATGCTGCCAATATCTTTTTCACACACGCTACATTTCCCAGCCATTTGAATTTCAAATATAATTTGGTTATAAAATGATTTGTAGCAGAAAATGATGTTAAATACTACTATTTTGTATGCTGATCGGTAATGGTCTGGTCAATGTAACCTCCTGCAAGATTTTACACTGGCCGGATTGTTACCTTAATTAAATTCCAAAAAATGTTTTCTTGATAAATTCTATTTCTTCAGACTCTTGACTAATTTTTCTATCAATAATTTTTAGCATTTCATTACTATAGACATTATTTGAAAAGAAATTATGAGCTGTATTGGACTCTTCAATTTTTGACTCAACAGCAGAATCTTCTAGGAATTTTGTTATGACCCTGTCTGTTACTCTCAAAATCTTCTCACATAATCCAAAATTCTGAATAATTTTCTCCAATTCTAAAATATCATTTTTGAAATCATCATTTTTCTCAAGTATATTTTTGTGAATAACTCTTGCAGTTACAGCAACAAATAGACTTTGAGCATATCTTTTATTTTTAGTTTGAGTACTTTTTCTATCATATCCTAATTGATGTTTAGCATATTCACGAATTAAATGTGGAAACAAGAAATATCTAAAATCACATTCTAATTCGTCATTAAACACAGTTTCATACTTTGATCCATTTGGAAGATATTTTGAAATTCCACCATAGACTTCATTTGGTTTTTGAATAAAGTATGATACAAATGATGCAATAGCTGAATCATCTTTAATTCTAGATTTATCTTTCAATTCTGGAAGATACTTGTTAAATATCTCATCTCCCTGAAATTTGGCTTTTTCAGATGGTGCAAGATTTAACCATAAACCCTGTTGATGTTCAAAACAATAATTGAATCTTGCAAGCATGTGATGAATAGAGATGAAATAATCCTGTAATGAAACATAATCCTTGCCTTTTACTGCATTTTGAGAATTTCTATACTTTGTAATCTTTCTTTGGTGTTCTTCATCTTTCGTTTTAATTATAGTGACTAGGACTTCAGCATCCACATTGTTTGCCTTCTTTTTCTTATCTAGAATACTTTTAGAAGTTTGTGCACCATTAACTATTTGTGCACCTTTTAGGAACAATTCATTGTTTTTAATTGAAACATCATCTACAGTAATTGTAATTCCATTATTCCATTCAAAGAAGTTATGTGGATCATCTTCCAATGTTTTTGAAATTTTCCTATTTATCGAACCTTTTCCACCTAGATGTTTCCTAATATTTGACTCAAAAATATAATGTTCATTTTTTTCTACCAATTCTGCTAAATCAAAAGCTGATACCACACAGACTTTGCAGTTTTTGTGCTCAAGTGGTTGTTTTAGTATTCTAAGACTAGCGTTATGACCTTTGGCAGGTTTTTTGATACGTTCCCATAGGGTTTCATATACCTGTTGCCTACCCATAACCCTGACCTTGTCATTCTGATAATCATCTACAACTTGATCTGTTATGTATACTAATTCTAATTTCATTTTCTTATCATTAAGAATTTTCCAGAGATATTGTAATTCATCACGTTTTAGTTTTGATTGCTCTCTTTCTTTTAGCCGTATTACATCTTGAACGAATTGATCTATTTCACCTATTGAATGAGAAGAGCCGAATTTTGATTGGAACAGTCTAATCTTTTTTTCCTCAGAATCTAATAGATATGCATCTATACCTTCATCATATCCACCATCAATTATCGCATTTTCAGCAGAATCTTCTAAGATTCCTTCAACATTTATCAAATGCCACAAAAGATAATCACGACCTTTTTCAACTGCAGTAGTTGAATCTTGCATAAATTCACTAATACTTGTATCCACTGCGTGTGTTGCAAATCCTTCAAGTGGGGCGCTAGATAATTTTGAAAGAATATCCCGCCCTTCGTCGCTGTACTCTAAGAGATTTGCTCCTTTAGGTGGCATTTTTGTTATTTTGCTTTACTTTTGGTTAAGAAGTATATGGTAATTATAGGATAACCAAGAAACATAAAGAAACGTGTAAAACAAAAAACGTGAACAAGAAAATTGCAATTATTCCATCAGTAATAATCATCGTGATAATAATTGGAGTTTCACAAGTAAATCTTGAGTATATTCCAGAGCAAACACCTGAAGTTGAAACTGTTGAAGAAATTGAAAATATGATCATAATGCCAGTAAAATCAGCACGTCCTGACTGTGGTCCAAACGATGAGTGTTACATTCCATCATATTATGTTGCAAAATCTGGTGAAACTGTATACTGGAAAAATCAGGACTCTGCATTTCATAGCGTAACAAGTGGCCAACAGGAAAATCCAGATGGATTGTTTGACAGTGGCCACATTGATCCTGATGAAAAGTTTTCTTACAAGTTTACTGAGACTGGTGTTTATCCATATTATTGTACTTTACATCCATGGATGAATGGAATGATAAAAGTAGAAAGGTGACGAAGGGAGTCGAACCCCTTTAGATAAGCTTTGCAGGCTCACGCATAACCGCTCTGCCACGTCACCGCAATTTAAAAAATGAACATTTAGAATTAAACTCTTTACATCTAAATTTTTGAGGATGTCTTTGATGCAAGTTTTACATCCTCAGCCTTAACGGTTTTCCTTCCTGCATGTTTTGACATCTCAACCGCATTTTTAGCAATTTCTAGTGCAATATCTTCTATGATTCTTCTGAGTTCATCAGCAGATTCATCACTTACTCTCTCAGCACCTGCTTTTTTTAAAATTCTATACATTGATGATAGACCAAGCTCTGATGATTTCATATCTAATAATAAAAAACATAAGGATAAAACACTTTGAGTAAAAAAATCTCACTTTTGTATAGATTTGTACAGACTATTTAGTGAGTTAGAATAATTGCATTTATGAATTGGATTTTTGATGCTCACATACATCTTTCAGATCCTGAATATCAGTCTGAAATACCATTAATTATAGAATCAATGAATAAGCAAAATATCAAGGCATGTTGTGTATCGATGGATTTTGATACTTGTCAAAGCACAATGAAATTAAGTCAACAAAGCAAAAATATTTTGCCATTTCTTGGCATACATCCTGAAAAAGCACAAGATGATCCTACACTTGTTTATGAAATGATTAATGAGAATCAAAGTAAAATAAGTGGAATTGGTGAAATTGGTCTTGATAGGACATACATTAAATCTGAAGATGAATGGGAAACACAAAAACAAGTTTTTTCTAATCAGTTATCTCTTGCAGAAAAATTTCAAAAGCCTGTTTCAATACACTCTAGAAAAACACTTGATGATATTTTTGACATTTTAACATCATTTAATATCCAAAGTGTGTTACTTCATTGGTTTGATGGTAATAAAAAACAGCTAAGGAAGGCAATGGACTCGGGACTTTATGTATCATATGGGCCAGTTCTTCTATATGCTAATGACAAACAGACATTACTGTCAATTACAGAAACTGATAAACTTCTTGTAGAAACAGATGGACCTGTTAGATTTTCTCATTGTTTTAGTTATAAAACAGCCCAGATCTTATTTTTACCTAGTGTAATATTCTGTGCCTCAAAAATTTTGAATCTTACATACGATGAAACAGTAGTCATGCTTGAAGAAAATACACAGAGATACCTGAATTGATTTTTAATATAAAATGGTACATATATAAAAAACCTACAAAGGCTTGTCTTAGTGGATAGAATAAAACGTCTTTCAACCGAAATCTTATCGGAGTATAAGGATAGTTTTGGTACCGATTTTTCTGAAAATAAGAAGATGTTAAACGAGATAACTATTGTACGTTCTAAAGGACTAAAAAACAAAATTGCAGGATATATAACAAAAATTCTCCTTAGAGAGCATAAATTCCAGGTACGTAAGCAGAAGTTAATTGATGACGAAAAAAAATCAATGGAGAGAAACAGGTCACAAGAAAAAGCATCTACACCAGAGCCTGAAACTGTTGATGTAGAATCTACACCAGAGCCTGAAACTGTTGATGTAGAATCTACACCAGAGCCTGAAACTGTTGATGTAGAAAATCCTGTAGAAAAAACTGATAGTACAAATCAAGAAACGGAACAAAAGACACTTGCCGAAGAGGTTGTAGATTCTATGGCAGAGCCAGAAGACAAATCTTAGAAACAAAAAACAATTATTTGAATTAAATAATACAATTTCAATGATTACAATAAATTTTACTGGTGGAGTAAGAAAATCATTTGATACTGATAAAATTATACTTGACAAGGATAACATTACAGTTAATCAATTAATTGAGTATCTTATTGATAGTAAACCAAAAAACACTGCATCTTTTGATGGGAAAAATCTGTTAATTGCGATAAATGAAATAGATTCCTCTGCACTTAATGGATATGATACCGTAATAAAACAAAATGATGTGGTTAACATAATTCCTATAATTCATGGTGGAGCATATTCAAGATTACAAATGAAGGTACTTTCTAAAAATGTTGAGGTATATGAAATGAAAAAGTCTTTCATATTTGATAATAATTCACTAAATATACTAAGAGATGAATTTCCAAATTTAGTAATTCAAGCAGTTTCCTCAAAGTTCTTATTAAATAAATCCCACATCCAAAAAATAATTTCAGTTTCACTTTCTGCAAAAAACCAGAAAACTATGATTTCAAAAAAACTAGAGACTGATATTTTACTAAGATTCGCAGGAACTAATCAGATTAATAAAGCAGTGAAGAATGTTGGGATAAACCCAAAAGTTGATTTTACTTTAATTGCATTAGGTAGAAAAGATCTGTTAGAAAAATTATACAGAAAATTAAAACAGAATATTAACAGTGTTTCGTTACAAAAAGATAATTCTGCATTTCTAAAAAGATATTTCAATATTAATAATCGATATATGATTTCTAATTTTGCATTAGAAGATTTACTTTCCGAAAAGGCATCATTGCTAATATGAGCTTAAACGCTTCTCTTTACTCACACTAATAATAGAATTTTTGGGAAGTATTCCAATACCTGTTGTTTTCCCCATTATTTGGATTACAATCTCCCAATCTGCTTGTTCTAACGATACTTTATTCGGAATAAGTTCTGCAATCTCTGAAATTAAATCAGTACTTTTAATTTCGGAATTTCTCTTTTCAATTGATATTCTATATGATTGAGTTTCTTCTATACATGAAATCATCATAGTGATATTTTCTTTAATAGATTTTAAATCAGATTGGCATACATCCTGAATTGGAATTATTCTAGAGCAAAATCTGACAGACCATGGTTCTTCATCTATAATTACTCTAAATTTCTTGATTACATCAAAAATATCTAATGAAGTATCAAGTTGAATTATTCCTGAAAATTGTGTTTTAGAGATTTTGGCATTAGAATCTCCAAACCCATCTAGTAATTTTCTAGTTTCTTCAATTGTTTTATCCTCTAGATTCCTTTGGCATGTAATTATGAAATTCAATCTAACGAAATTAATTCCTCTTCTGAAATAACCCCTTGTCTTAAAATTTTAATTTTATTATTTTTTATTTCAACAATTGTAGATTCACCTGAACTATTGATTAATCCACCATCTAGCAATAGATCATACCCAGTAATTGAATCTCCGCATTCTTTAGGTTCAACAAAAGAACTAGTGGTAGATATATTTGCACTTGTACCTACGATTAGTTTACATTCTTTAAGAAGGGATGATATGCATTTGTTATCTGGTACCCTTACAGCAATTTTATCATTCATACCTAGTGATTTTTTTAATTCTTCATCTATTAATGGTAAAATAATTGTCAGTTGACCAGGCCAAAATCTTTTAACTATTTTATTTGCAAGTTTATCAAACTCAACAATTTTTTCTAAATCCTCTTTTGAATAACCTAAAATTGGAAATCCCTTTGCTCTGTCTCGTTTTTTAATTTTGTATACTTTATCAACAGAATCTTTATTGTATGGATCACACCCTATTCCATACACAGTATCTGTAGGAAATACTACAATACCACCATTCCGTAATGATTGTAAAGCAGTTTTTATACCATCATCATCACACGAAACTTTATTCATACATAGAGGTATAATTTTGATTAATTATTATGTTATCGAGTTAATTCTAAATGCTTAACCCAAAATCACTAGTGAATTTGTAAAATTTCTTGTATTCACTTAGAAAATTTTTACCAGTTCCACTTATTCTATATTTATAGGCTCTATCAGAATTAACTTGCTCCAGCAATCCTTGTGAAACTAAATTACTTAAAATTTTAGAGAGTCTACCATGTGAAATGTTTACATTTCTAATTAATTGCATTATAGAAGCTCCATCTTGTTCTACAGTTTGTTCTTGCGCAGATACCAGAATATCACCTATAATTTCAATTTTTGTCCGGTAGACTACCATCTATGAAATTTTTGAACAGAAAGTATATGATCTTGTTACGATGTATGGTCTAAACTAATAACATAAAAGATTTTGACTTTATCAAAATTACATGACTACACGATAGATTTTTTATTCCCCATCTAAATTATCATCAAATTTTATTTTTCGAAGTGGGAGTTTGGAAATTGGAATAAATAATGATAAAAGTCCTGAAATTTTAATTACTATTGATATTGAATAAATAATTGATTCTGGAAAAATCAATGAATACCATGCAATAAATTCTCCAAATGCTAAAAGACCTAATCCAATACCAACAGCTAACGCACCTTTTTGTTTTCCTTCAATGTATGAAACTATAGTTTCAATAGAACCGTAAACTAGTAAAATAAAAGAAAATGCTCTAATGATATGTTCTATGTTCATTGCTGATAAAAAAAATAATGGTAATATTCCAACAGATCTAAAATAACGTGATTTTGGAAAAAATGATTTTATTGTATGGGAAAATGCAATAAAGAAATAACCAATTGTTTGTATACCTAATCCTAACGCTTGTATACCACGATTCATTTTTTCTTCTCCAAAAATTACTTCATTTACAATATAGCCTGACCAAATTATTCCAAAGCCTATTCCGATTGCAAAAAATGCAATTGTTAATCTGAATAATACTGGGCTTCCTGTATTTTTATAACCAATATATGAAAATACACCTATTATTAATCCAATTATGAATCCAATTAAATTCAGAATTCCTTCAAGAAATAATTCCAATCTGCAAAATCTCTTTTTTTGAAATTAATTAAGTCTTACAGACTAATCTTCCCAATCATCAAGTGTACCAGCAGTTTCACCTTCAGTATTTCCTGTATAATCACCCAAAATATCAGAGTATGCAAGATCATTATGTGCAACAAATTTTACATACTCACCATATGTCACATCAAAATCACATTTTGTACAAGTCACAAATGAAAAATCAGGAGTTAATTCTGCATTCTCTTTGCATTTTGGGCATTTTATTTTCATATCATCTTTATTATGTATAGGTATTATTGTTTTTACCAATAAGAGATAAATTGAAATGATATTCAGTATTTTTGATGGCCAGAAAATGTACTAAATGTAAAGTAGACATTCCTGATTCAGAACAACTTGAACCACAGGCTGAAAAATACCCAACTTGTAACAAATGCTGGGAAGAATGGAAAGAAATGAGAATAATGGTTATGAATGAAATGCACCTTGATATGTCATTGGCAGACCATCGGAAAGTATTGAGGAAGCATGAAAAAATATTTGCTGGAGTTATGACTCCTGAGGGTGATTATATTGATTATACAAATGAAGATAACAGAAATCCTGAAGAAAAACCTGCCTAGAAACCAAAAAGATTTTTAGAACTTTCCGGTGTTAGAAGAATCATTCTTCTTTTAGACTCCCCATCCAAACTATCAAAAGCACTTTTGATTGATTTTATCAAAATTTGCTGTCTAGATACTTCTAGACTTAAAAAAATTTCAAAAATCCCATCTAAATTGAACAAAATTATCCTTTGTGGTTCTTTTATGATTTGTTTTAGGTAGTTTGAAAACATGTCAAATCTATTATCTTCACTTACAGTAGAAAGTACTTCTAACCATGTTTTGAAGAGTTTTGCAAAGTTTGGAAATGGTATGGTTGGTCCAGCTTCTAGTGCATTAGTGATAATTTCAGCTTTCTCATACTCATCCATGGAAAAAAATTCTAGCATCCTTTTTTTGAGTATTGGAGTTCGAAGAAAATCCGGCAAGTTTGCAAGATTCACTATGATATTTCCAGCAAAATTATCTTCTGACAATACTGTGATCTTTAGTAACTTCATAATAACAATAACTGGTAGATAGATTAAATACGCGAAACTTTGAGTTTGAGTTATGGCATCAACTGTAGTAGTAGGTGGTTTTTTTGGGGATGAGGGTAAAGGAAAGATTATTTCATATCTTGCCTTACATGATAAACCATCCATAGTTGTTAGAGGTGGGGCTGGTCCCAATGCTGGACATACTATCAAAGATGGTGACAAAACATACAAGGTTAGAATGTTACCAAGTGGATTTTTAAATAAAGATGCTAAAGTTATGGTTGGACCTGGGGTAGTAGTGAATCCTGATGTTTTACTAAAGGAGGTTAATGATTTTGGAGTTGAGGGAAGAGCATTTCTGGATTTTAATTGTGGTATAATTGAGAAATCACATAGAGATGCAGATTCACAAGGAAGACTAAAAGAGAAAATTGGAAGTACTGGTTCTGGTACAGGTCCTGCAAATGCAGAACGTGCAATGCGTACTCTCAAACTAGCTAAAGAAATTGAACAATTAAAACCATATTTAATTGACGTTCCGTTAGAAGTTAATTCTGCATTAGATAGGAATGAAAATGTTCTAATTGAGGGAACACAAGGAACTCATCTTTCTTTATGGCATGGTACTTACCCATTTGTTACAACAAAGGATGTTACCGCATCAGGAATATGTGCTGATGTAGGCGTAGGTCCAAAAAAAGTAGATGATGTAATAGTTGTATTCAAAGCGTATCTTACACGTGTTGGAACTGGTCCAATGCCAGGGGAATTAAGTGAAGAAGAGACATCACAACTAGGCTGGGAAGAGTTTGGAACTGTTACTGGACGTCTTAGGCGTGCAGCTGAATTTGATTTTGAATTAGCTAAGCGTGCAGTCATGCTAAGTAGTGCAAATCAGATATCTATTACAAAACTTGATGTTCGTTTTCCAAACTGTGCAGGAATCACATCATATAATGAATTAGAAGAAGATGCAAAATCATTCATCAAAAACATCGAAGAAGAATTAGGCGTGAAAGTTACGCTCATTGGAACTGGTCCTAGTATCAATGATGTAATAGATCTGCGCACATAATTTTCTAGGGTTAAGCTTTAATTTGGATTTTTTTTAACATTCTGTATATGGAGAAACTTCCAAATTATATTCAATTGAGTTCACCTTTAGAGTTTACAAGATTAGTGTGTGCATTAGAACGAATGCCTAGAGTTTCATTCTTACATGAGCATAAAGGGAAAAAAGTCTTATCTGTACAGATGGATCTCTTAAAGGAAAAACCTGTCATATATTATACACCAATTGAAAACATTGGTCATTTTCTAAGTTATGGATTTAATGCAGGAAAAGAACAATTAGATTTAGTTAATTCCACAGTAGATAATTCCAAGTTATACTCACCTGTGATCAAAATTAAGTCTCTTCCTACATCATTAAGACCTGATGAAGCTATATCTCAAGAAAAGTATCATCCTATCGAACTTGAGGATGTTTCAAGTTTAGCTAAACTAAGTTATGGTTTTGATGAAGCACCATTCCCATTATTTGCTTTCCCACATAAAGAAAAATGGTTTCTAGGAGTATTTTTGAATTTTAACGAGGATGGTCCATCATATTTTTGTCATGTAACATTAAACAATGAACCAGAAAAACCATTTTTGAAGTATGTCACCACAAAGGATTCTGAACCAGAATTTGTTGAACATACAGGTGAACATGGTTATTCATATATCAAAATAATAAAGTTAAAAGAAGCACATCCGATGGTCGATTATGGCCAAATTCAATGAACGTATAAAAAAAGCTGCTAAAGTAAGCTCTATCATTCTTGCAAATGATTACGATAGCAGAACACCAAAAGTGGAATTAAAGACTATTCAAAATATAAAAACACTTCATGCTAGTATTTGTGCATTAAAACTTAATTTTCATCTTTTATTACAACTTGGAAAAAAAGAAATATCTAGAATTACTAAGACTGCACATGATTATGGATTAGAATGTATTGCAGATATAAAATTGAATGATATTGGAAATACAAATTTAGTTACAACTCAAAATCTATGGGATCTAAATTTTGATGCTGTTATTGTAAATCCAATTATGGGTCCAAAAAATTTGAAGAATTTAGTTGAAAATTCACATAAACAGAACAAAGGTATAATTTCATTATGTCATATGAGTGCACCAGAGGCACGGGTTTCATATGAACTTGATACCGTACAAAAAAATCAAACTAAAAAAATTCCTATATATCAATTATTTTTAGAGTGGGCAATAAAAAATAAAACAGATGGCATAATTGTAGGTGCAACTTTTCCTAAAATTATAGGATTTTGTAAGGAAAAAACTAAGAATAAACTTGATATTTACTCCCCAGGTGTTGGTGTTCAAGGAGGAAATGCATCACAAGCCAGAAAACTTGGCTCCAATTATTTAATAGTTGGTAGAACCATTTTGAATTCTAAGAATCCTAAAAATACTGCAGAGAAACTTGCATCAGATTCCATTTTGTAACAAACTATTAGCTTTCGTTAAAATTATTTTTGCATTTTGATATGTTATTTTTTCAATAGCATTTTCAAAATTAAGCCAAACAAAATCTAGATGTTCATGAGATATTTTAATTTCAATTGAATTTGTTTTTGCAAGATAAAAAATAACTTTTTTATCAATTTCTTCTTTATTTATAAAAAATGTGTATGATATCTCTTCTCTAAATTTGTCAACAAATTCTAAATCTGTAATTCCAGTTTCTTCTTCTGTTTCTCTAATAGCTGTTTGCATTGATTGTTCAGAATGTTCCATTTTTCCTTTCACAAAATCCCAATGCCCACCAGGATACTTTAATAATAAAAATTCTTTTTCATCATGCTCATTGTTATACAGAATTATTCCTGCGGATGTTTCTTTTTTCATTTAGAATAATTTTTAACAATAATATTGATTTTATATCTATTTGCCAGCTCTTCTCTTTCGTTTTTGAAAAGTTCTAATGGCTCTCATTAAATCAATTTTTCTAAATTCTGGCCAAAAAATATCTAAAAATACTAGTTCACTATATGCACTTTGCCATAACAAAAATCCACTCATTCTTTTTTCTCCCGATGTACGTAAAATCATATCCGGAGATGATTGAGGTAAATGTGATGTATAAAGATTTGATTCAATCACTTCTTTTGTAATATTCTTAGATTCTAATGATCCTTCTTCAATCTGATCTCCAATTTTTTTAACCGCATCAACAAGTTCGTTTTGCCCCCCATATGCTATAGCAATATTCAAAAAATGATTATCATAATCCTTAGTTACCTTATCTAGTCTTTGTAATACATCTTGAATAGAATTTGGTAGTAGTTTTACCGTACCTATTGCTTTTACTCTCATCTTATTTCTATGAATTCTGGGATCATTGTATAATTTTTCTAATCTAGATTCTATCAGTTCATAAAGATATTCTAACTCATCATTTTTTCTTTCGAGATTCTCGGCTGATAGAACATACAGAGTTATTATCTTAATATCAAACTCTTCACACCAATCAAGAAGGTTTTCTACTGCATCTGCCCCATGAAAATGTCCTTCCTCACTAACGGCAAGATTTCTTTTCGCCCATCTTCTATTTCCATCTAAAATTATGGCTACATGATTTGGCATATCGCCTCTTAGAATTTCAGTTTCAAGTCTTTTTGTATAGATGCTATAAAGACCTGACAGATGAAGTGCTACGTCTTTTATTCCGTTAATATCTGACCGCCACCCTTTTTCCTATATCTACGGAATAATAACGTGGCTGATATCAGTGTTATTGCAGCACCAATTAATAATGGCGGAATTAATGAGAATGAACTTTCATTAGTAACTAGAATCGTAGCAAATTGTGCAACTGTTGGATAGAGTGCAGCCAGAACAATAATTCGTAATACATCGCTGATATGTTTTAATTTTCTATTGAGCCAATTACTTGCTAACATTCCAGCAGCAATTGTTCCAAGCCCCATCCACAAGAATGGTAACATACCAGTGAGAAAGTGTCCTACTACTTGCTGATTTGATAACGCTTCAATAAATCCAATTCCAGATGACAAAAACGTATCATCTATAGTAGTTATTCCTGCTGGCACTGAAGCAAGTATAAGAATTAAACCAGTAACTAATGTAAATATTCTAATAAATCCAGTCGGTGTTGGTTTTGCCCAATTACTCCATGCTTTATCAATATCAAATGCTCTAACAAGAAAAGCTCCACCAAGAATACTGACCAATACTGCAAAAATCTCTGCAGTATAACCTACAACTGTTCCAATACCACCTATTAGAAGCAGAATTCCAGGAACACCTAAAAAGAATTTAGAATATCTTGTATCATAAACAACCATCTTTAAGAATTTACCAAAAACTGCATACGAATGTTCTATTGTCTTACTAACTTGCATTACAACCCTTTGAACCGAAACAACTGGGATTACATTTTGAATAACAGGTATGACCATTTCATCATCATCACCATCTGATACAATCACTGCACCATTTGCAGAAAATTTCTGTAGAACTGATTTTATATCCATTACAATTTTTTCATCTGCTTGAACACCTCTATTTTTATCACCTGCAATAGTAACAACCTCAACTGTGTATCCCTTACTGATCAAATCCTCATATGTTTTCACAGCACCAAATATTGCATTTGAATCATCATCTTCAGGATCCTCAAGTGCAAGCCGTTGTGCAGCCTCAAGACATGCATTTCGTCCAACTACTGGAGATACAATCCCAGCCTTCTTACCAATATCATCGTCTCTATCAATACATATGACTAGTAGCTTTGAGGCACTAGTGGATTCAATATCATTCTGCAATTTTTTACTAACTGGCATAGGCTATATTATCACAAAATTACCTTTTAATGATTTCCACCTTTTAAAAATATGATAGTTAGTATTTACTCACGGTCTTGACTGAGTTGAAAGTTTGGCAAATTCACTAGATTCCTCTTGGAATTTCTCAATTTTCTGTAATATGTTTTCAGTTTCACTATTTGCAGAACCTTGTATTTGGACATTTGCTAATGCCATAACTTCTCGAATATATGAATTAGAACTACGCAATGATTCTAAATAATTTAGGTAACTCTCATGCCATTCTTCTGGTGCATCACTTTCAACTAATTCAATAATTTGAGAATTTATCTGTGATGCAGATATTTCTGCAACTGCGATTAATTCTTCTGGTGTTATATCACCGTTAGTCATTTCCGAGAGAGATGTATCTACAGCATCTATGATAATTTCATGACGTGCATCAATTCCATCCAAATGTGATTCAAAATCAGTTACTACAATTGTCATTTTTGGATTATCAGGAATTTGCCAGACAGAAAAACTAGCGGCTGTAATTGCAATTAAGACTACTATTGTAATAACAATGCCTTTTTTTGATCTCAACGAAAATTAGTATTTTGGTTACTATATTACTATTTGAATTTTTAACTTTACTAAAACATAATTTTGAGATTATTTCTATAAATGTCATAAAATAACAAATAATGTTCGTTTTTTGCCTCGAATATTATCAGACATATAAAAAAAATCATTTACATCTAGCATCAAGTAAAAAATTATTCACATTATCTTTCTAAATATGAGCAAGTTTTGGTGTTGATATATGACAACAGCATATTGTGTAAAATGTAGAGAAAAAAGAGAGATAAAAGATCCTCAAGAAACTCAATTAAAAAATGGACGACCAGCAGTTAAAGGTACTTGTCCAGAATGTGGAACTAATGTTTTCCGAATAGGTAAACCTTAGAACACCTTTTTTCTATACAAACCCATATAGTAGGATCTCTAGACTCATTTGTATGGGTAAAGATGATTACGTAAAACTTCTCAAGAGAATTGAAAATAATATTTCAAAAAAATCAGATACTGGTAATAGATTTGAATTGCCTGTTGTGGATGTAACATGGGAGGGTAAAAAAACAATTCTTAGAAATTTTATCGAGTTTCCTAAGGCGTTTAGAAGAGATCCAACAATAATTTTACAATATTTATCAAAAGAATTTGCGGTTCCTGCAGAACGCGTAGGCGATAAAGTGATATTTGTAGGTAAACGTGATCCTGAGGATTTTAAAAGACTGTTTGAGATATATCTCAAAGATTACATTGAATGTCCAACATGCACTAGCCCAGACACAAAAGTTGAGAAGGAACATAGAATTTCATTCCTTATTTGTGAAGCATGTGGAGCAAAATCAACAATAAAAGGCAAATATGCATAATGTTATTTGCTTCAAAATTAATTACAAGCAGTGGTAATATTATACTCAACATCTGTGATACTGATTTACTTGATAAAATAATCAAAGATGAGCATAGCGAAATTAAAATCAAATCAAATTATTATCATGAAAAAACAATCGATGAAGTTGAAGCTGAGCATTTATTACAAAAATGCACTTCAGCAAATATGGTTGGAGAAAAAACGATTT
>ENA-UPTF01001256-UPTF01001256.1-marine-metagenome-genome-assembly--contig:-NODE-1256-length-16277-cov-11.397037_pt1 | contig 16277 bp, 13 predicted proteins | sample MGYA00238166_ERZ767019 | MGnify/ENA primary metagenome ERZ767019 (study PRJEB28930, sample SAMN06266391) | marine metagenome | isolation source: Sea water from 250 m depth | place: Atlantic Ocean...
ATATTATTTGGTGTTAATGTAAAACCTAGTGTATCAAAATCTCGTGTCATTGAATCATGCAATGAGGTTGAAAGGGATTTAGTATCAGTGTTTAATGAATTTGAAGTGGATATTAAAATATCCCAGATTCATCAGTACGCCTAACCTTACCTGATTACTAATCAATAAAATCTAATCCTCTCATATTCTTAATTACTGCACCTGTGAATGATTGTGTTGTACCATTGATTTCAATAACGCATTCACCATTCTTTTTTAAATTTGTAAATAGTCCTTGTTGGACTTGACCGCCATCCTGAAAAGTGATTTGTTTATTGCTATGGATACAATGGGGAATCCAGTATTTATTGATGTCAAAGGATTTTGAATTTTCATTAAGCTCATTTAACAGTATTTCTAAATGATTTAGTATAGCTGCAAGTAAACGCTCTCGTTGAATGAAATCACCAACTTCTAGATATAGTGAAGTAGCCGAGTGTGAAATATCATTTTCAAAATCATCAGCAATTTCATTTACATTGATACCAATACCAATTACAACCCATTTAATGCTCTTGCCCTGGATTTTGCTCTCGCAGAGTATACCGCCAAGCTTTTTACCTTTAACCATGATATCATTGGGCCATTTTAACCCTCCATCTATGTTCATGTCCTGAAATGCCCTTACTATAGCGACGCCGCTTAAGAGAGAAAATACACCAGACATTGACCCTGATAAATTATTGGGCTGAATAACTACTGAAAATGTAAGGCTACGGTCTGCCTTTGAATGCCATTGTTTACCATTTCTTCCTTTTCCAGATAACTGTCTATCAGTGATAATTACAGTGCCGGGTTTAACACCCTCATCGATCATTTCCCAGGCTTCTTCATTTGTTGAATCCAATTGGGTATAATATTCGATTGCTCGCCCCAATATTTTCGTGTGAAGATTTGCCTGCACAAGATTAGTAAATATCATGATCTAAATAAAAAATAAATGTAATTGTACATAGGTAAGGATCATACCCAGAAATGAGCCAACTAAAACTTGCGATATATTGTGTGCTTTTAATGCTACTCTGGCACTCGCTACCAATACCAGGATAAACCCCATTATTAATGGGGATTGTTGCCCGTTCACCCATAATGCAGCTAAAAGACCAGCGACTCCCATGGTATGAATAGAAATTTTCCAATAACGAGTAATTAGAATAATTATTGCTGTGTTGGTAATAAAGCAAAACATTAGTCCTCTTACGATAGCATCCGCATTTTGCAGGGTAAGTACTATAAAACCTATAGTAGCATAAAGGACCCCCAAACTTAGAGGCATAATTCGCTGTTTGCGTATACTTGCGTCCAAATCTGATATAATCCCATATCTTTGTAATACAATGATTGTAATGATGGGTAAGAGATTTGAAAAAAGGAAGCAGGTTATCAGAATTTTATCAGCGTTCGGATGTACTATAGAGTTATCATATAACAGTATTATATAAACAAGGAGAGATATAATCATTGGATGAAAAATGATGGATAAAATTTTTGCCAGCAGGATCAAATTGTGTTTTAATAGTTTGATTGATATTCGCCAAAAACATCCCTGAATTGATCAGAAATTTCACCAAGGGTACACCGAGATCGCACACATTCAATTATGGCAGGAATGAGGTTACTCGTTCCTTTAGCAGTCTTATGTAAGGTTTTCAATTTTTCCCCTACTAATTCATTATTTCGTGAAGACTTAAAATCCTGCAATCTTTTTAATTGAAGGGCCACTGCCTTTTCATTTATGCTTAATGTTTTATTAACATCATCTTCATCCGTCTTGAATTCATTTACCCCAACAATAATTTTATCTTTTTTCTCGATTGAAGACTGGTATTCAGATGCGCTTCGTGCGATTTCATTTTGTGTCCAACCAGATTCTATAGCTGCTATTGCACCACCCATATTTTCAACTTCATTGATAATGGCATTTGCCTCTGCTTCTATAGAATCAGTTAATGTTTCAATTGCATAACTGCCACCGAGAGGGTCAGGGGTGTCAACCAATCCTGATTCATGAGCAATAATCTGTTGTGTTCTTAGGGCCAGCCTTGCTGAACCATCGGTTGGCAATGATAGCGCTTCATCACGACTATTAGTATGCAATGATTGTGCACCGCCCAATACCGCTGACAGCGCTTGAATGGTTGTACGGACAATGTTATTATCAATTTGTTGAGCAGTTAAAGTTGATCCTCCAGTTTGTACATGGAAGCGACAAAACATCGCTTTTTTATTTGTTACATTAAATTGTTCTTTCATTATTTTTGCCCACATACGTCGTGCCGCACGGAATTTGGCAACTTCGATCAATAGATTATTATGGGCATTGAAGAAAAATGATATTCTTCTTGGGAACTGATTGGGGTCCAGACCTTTAGCTATTGCTGCTGCTACGTAAGAAATCCCATTTGCTAGTGTAAATGCCAATTCCTGAGCCGCGGTTGAACCAGCTTCTCGGATGTGATAGCCAGATACAGAGATGGTGTTCCAATACGGAGCGTGTGTGGTGCAAAATTCCAAGAGATCAGTAACTAATCGCATGGATGGTTTGGGCGGGTATATGTATGTGCCGCGAGCGATGTATTCTTTTAAAATATCATTTTGAACTGTACCCTTCAACTTTTCTGCAGGCACACCTTGGTTTTCAGCAGCAACTAAATAGATTGCAAATAAAATAGGTGCCGTAGCATTGATGGTCATTGATGTTGAAACTTCATTTAATTCAATCCCATCAAAAAGGATATCCATATCTTGAATGGATGTTATGGGAACGCCAACTTTACCAATTTCACCTACTGCCATGGGATGGTCAGAATCGTATCCAATTTGGGTTGGTAGATCAAATGCTACAGACAGACCAGTTACACCCTGTTCCAAAAGATATTTATAGCGTTTGTTTGATTCTTCAGCCGAAGAAAAACCTGCGTACTGGCGTATCGACCATGGTTTATCTCGGTACATTTCGGGGTACAAGCCCCTGGTAAATGGAAATTCGCCTGGGTTTTCTTTCAATTTAATCGGCGTTCTTTTTTAATGGTTTGGTACGCATTATTAACTGCTTTAAATTTTTCTTCGGCTAATTTTTGAAGGTCGTACCCAAGATGTGATACTTTATCTGGATGGTATTTATTCGCCATTTTACGGTATCCTTTTTTTACATCTCCATCATTACAAGATGGATCAAGTTCTAAAATCTTATAAGCTGAAATCTTATCCTTTATGAACATGGCTTTGATACTCTCAAAATCATTATCATTGACGTTTAGATAACCTGCGATGGTATGGATAACTTTTATTTCATCGGTGTGAATATGATTATCAGCGTTGGAAAGGCCAAACAAGATATGTACAAGTTCTATTCTGCTGGGGTGATCCATGGATCGCTGAATTTGACGGCAAACATCCCGTAATGGATAATCTTGTTTAAGAATATCTTTAAAGAGTATCATAAAATCTTGTACATCACTTGAACTGAATTCTTGCTTAAGGAAGTCCTTCACATAAAGCAGCTCAGATCGCAATAATTGATTATCTGCTTTCATTACCTTGGCAAATAAAACTAGCATAGATACTATAAAATCACCCGGTTGTGTTTTCGGATAACCAGTTTGTCTCTGCGTATATTGGCGACCTCCTTGTTGTTCTGACATAGAGGCCCAAGCATAGCCAAGTATGCCGCCAATTGGGCCACCAAGGACCCATCCAAGGCCACCCCAAAGAAGTTTTTTATTTATACTCACTGTGGTTTATTTATATCAAATCGATTTCGTTGTAAAGAAAAACTACATAATAACATAATTGTGAAAAAGTTATATTCAGGTATGGACTTACCAATAAAGACAAGAGCTGCACTATTTTGGAGGGGTCTATTCTTCGGTAAAAAAAATACTGATGCACCATTGGCTCTCGATAAAAATATTCCTGAATTAGGCAGCGTTTTATTTCTTCTCCCTGAAGCGGAACATTATACCCGTGTAGTGAGAATATTTTTACAATCAATTCAAAATGCCCTAGGTCCTTTTCCCGCTATGAAAATTGAATATGTATTGGCCAAGAAAAGCCGTATTTCTTATGGATCATTGATAAAAGAGCCCTTTATAGTCTATTCATCCAGTGATCTTAATTATTGGGGCTTACCAAAAAAAAAGTTACTAAATAAATGCAGTGGCTTAAATATCAATGCTGCAATCGATTTAAATCCGGATTTTGACCCAATAGCTTTAACCCTAATGCAAGTTGCAAGGGCAGAGGTGAAGATTGGTTATTACTCAATAAAAAAAGAACGATACTATAATATATTGATTGATCGCAAGAAAACGGATTTTCTAGAACGGGGTAACCGTTATATAATTCAGTTATTAGGGTTGAATTGATTAAATTTTTTTTTAACAAATTATTGCCACCACAAAGACCCCCGATTAACTTAACGCCCGATTTTAGTAGAGATTATTTATGTTAGAAGGAATTATCTGTCCAAACTGTGGTGCAAACATTAACGAAATGGATCTTCGAGAGAAACTTGCTTGCACACACTGTAAGAAAGATCTTAAGGATCGTAGTTATCTTGATTTTCTTGAATACCTTATGACTAATGGAATCGTAGAAAACCTCGACTTTTTCGATACAGCTGTTTACAGTGAGGATATTGAACGGTTTGACCATGAAGATGAAGATGATGTAGAGATCACGGAGCATGAAAAAAGAAAAGACACTTTCAATCTATACGAAAATGAAATGGTCAAACAACAAGAGGAAGAAGAAGAATTAAACTATAAAGATTTTGAAGGTCTTGATGAAGATTGGGAAGATTTTAATAGTACATAAGTCATTATTTGGAGAAATATAATGGAAGCAAAGAAAAAAGTTCAGCAAATAAATATTGAGTTGGATGAAAATGTCAGTAGCGGTGAATATGCCAATTTTGTTGTAGTAACACATTCACCAGCTGAAATAGTGATGGATTTTACTAGATTGCTACCTGGCGTAGCAAAAGCTAAAGTGCATTCAAGAATTATCATGGCTCCACCCCATGCAAAAGCCTATTTAATGGCATTAACTGATAATATAGAGAAATTTGAATCCAAGTATGGTGAAATTAAGTCACCAGGTCAGGAAGGATTTACAGATTTTGGAGTAAAACCTCCAGAAGATTCACTTCCGAACTGATCTATAACACCTTATTAATTTTAACTGTACCGTACCCAGGTACGGCCCCTTTTTAATTCACGCATTTTTAGGAATACCCATAAAGTAATTATCAGCCAGGCCATCCCATATCCAAATAATCCACCAAACAACACATCGCCAGGATAATGTACCCCCACGTACACCCGGCTTAACGCTACTGAAAAAGCCAGAAATAATAAGGGCTTTTTCCATTGTTCATAGAAATAAGATAGGACCGTCGTTCCTGCGAATATGTTTGCTGCGTGAGCAGATACAAATCCATATCTCCCACCCTTAGGAACCAATAGATTTACTGTATCCGCTAATGCATGTGAAGGCCTCAGGCGGCCAATTGCTGGTTTAATGATTTCGACTACCGTTTTATCAGTGGCAATTGCAGTAATTAATAGCAGTCCCGCAGCAATTTTTCCTCTTTTACCGCCACGAACAATTAGCGTTACTAGACCAATGAGCGCTGGTATAGCCCAAAGATGTTCATTTGTTATAGTTGTAAAAAACAGGTCAAATATTGGATTCGATAATGTATCATTTATAAAGTATAATATGCTGCGATCAATTTGATCCAGCCATTCTAGCAAGTTGTCCATGAATTAGTTAATTATTACCCTTTTTGTAAAGTATTTAGGTGGTTTTTTCCGTGTTCGTCAAAATATAGTTCTACAAATTGATTTAAAAGTATGGAAACTGACTCTGGACCTGATTTATCAATGCTTTGTTTGCTCTTCATGGCTGCTACAATAATTTGCTGAAGTAATAAGGTCTGATCTACATATTGCTGTCTTCCAGGTTCATTATTTTTCTTATGTTTGATACGTTGTGCTAGAAAATAATCAGCTATGATAGATTGGATAAAGGTTGCGTGTTCTTCCTTTGTATTTATCCACCTGATCAATTGATTCATATTTTGAGCACTGGATTCATCATTAGTTAATTGGTCTATTTGGTTCATGGCTTTTTCAATCGTAGTAACGTGTTCTCTTATTTGTATAATACGAACTGCATCATCGTAAATACCGCAAGGTACTTGGCAATGAGCGGTTATAATGTTTAAACCAAACGCTGTGACGATGGTAGGAATCGCTATAATATTTCTGATTTTCATGATCGTTAATTCTCCTTTGAATTATATGTTTATTTAATTTGTAGAAATTAAAACCAGTAGAATTTAATTCCCTATTATCTTCCTGAATTAAAAAGTACTTGATGTCAATTAGGTAGGCGATTAACTTGCCTTGAGAATTCTAGCAGGGCGGTCGAATTATTAGTCTGGTAGCTTCCCCCGCTCCTAGACTTTGAGGCAGTCCTGCTTTAGCTTCCAATAAAAAAAAGTCCGGATGAAACCAATCCGGACTTTTTTTATGCAAAATATGATTATCGCGTCTAGAACTTTGCCTGGAGACGGAACATTATTACTCTGCCTAACTGTGGCCCACCTTGGATTTCCGTATGCATGTGATCAAGCAGGTTATTCAAGGTTAACATTGCAGTTAGGTTATCGTTGATTTTATAGTCAGTATGCAGATCGAAAATATTATAGGATTTGATATTCCCGTAGTATATCCCGGATGACCATGGAAAGCCATCAACGTGGCGAAAATTTAATGAAAAGGTATAAGGTTTATCTTGCGGTTCATATTGTATTTTAAAGCCACCTTTATTTTTAGGAGCATTAATAGGATCTTTTGAATTAGTTACCGGATTCAAGAAGTCTGAGACATTCAAATAGGAATAATGAAGATCAAACGAAAGGCTTCTAGTGATAAAATATGTTAAACTGGCGTCCAACCCGCTAACATCAACTACCCCATAATTTAAATAGCCAACAACCACTGGAGGGGCTAGACCCCTTATTGTATCCATCGCTGTAACTCCTACAATTTCATCACGCCATTTATCAAAGGATATATCATAATCTTCTTGGTCAGCAATAATATTATCATCTGCTATATCTACTACATTATTTATAATACCATCACCATCCCAATCAGATTCCAAGGTATATTTATTTATCACGATTGGTGTAATAAAAGTGGGCCTGCTAATGAAATTGCTAAAATGATTTGTATAGATATCCAACGTGCCAAACATTCTTTTGTTCAAACGACCTTTCCACCCGAATTCCCAGGTATTAATAACTTCAGCATCAATTTCAGGCAGGTCCGTTGTTGTATAATTATAAAATCCCTGTATTTTTGGATCTACAGATGGGTAAAAAAGCACATGCTGTGACGTATCGATCGGGCCATATTTAAACGTATTTACATCATAATAATATGGCTGGTTATTTTCTGATCTTGGGTAAACATACCCGCCATCAGCTCCTCTAGCGTATACTTTAAAAATGCTTACCCGAGCGACAAAAATGTCAAGAAAAAGCGCTTGATTGGTTGGTGTATTGAAAGCCTGGGCCCAGGTAAGACGAAATGTTTGGTTATCCTTTGGCCGGTAAATTAATCCAACTTTTGGTGATATTTGTAATCCTTCAGTTTTATCAAAATCAAATTTCCAGTTTAGAAAGTTTACGTTCCTTCCTATTTCATTATCAAAGGTCACCATATCAGTCAGACGATCGTGCGCATCCCATCGTGTTGCCTGTACAATTTCTAATTTATCTGATAATTTCCAATTCACCTGGTAATAAGCACCTACTTCATTTACTATGCGTCGATTATCCTCATCTGGTTCATCAATACCTTCATCTATCAGGCCATCGCCATCATTATCTATTCCATCTTTTATTGCACCGAACACATTATCAATAGGTTCGCCGGATTCATTTGTTTCGATGGTTGCCCAGGTATTATATCTTTCCCCGATATCATACCAGGTGTTATCATTTTGATCGCCAAAAGTATCTGGTGAACCTGCTTCGCCATCACCATCGCTATCACGCCTATCTGTTCCACTATTATCCCGCAATATGGTACCTCGAGTATCAGGCATAGTCATAAAGTAATCGATTCCCCATACAAAGCGCAATTTGCCATTAAAAAATTCGTTGGCCTGTTGTAGTTGTGTACTAAGTTGTTTTGATCGATCATAGATCGTACCGCCAGTAGCTAGGTTTCTTGTTGGTGAGAACGCCAGAGGATACTTGGAATTATAATCCCCGGAATAACTGGTATTCAGGTAACTTTGTAAATACCAGCTCTTATACATTATCCGACCATGAATATAACGGTAAACCCAACCATCGGCGATGTATCTAGCAATACCGGTAATATTAATATTCCGAGCTTTAGCATACCCTTGGGAAACGCTGACAGTTAAATCGGGGTTAATTTCCCAGTCGGCCCTAATATCATAACGAAAATTTTCAACGTCAAAATCAGGGTAATCATCAAGTCCATCACCATTCGCATCTTTTATAACTGTAGTTAATCCACCATAATTCATTTTGAAATCATCAACACCATCATATATGCCATCGCCATTGGTATCAAAAACCAATTTACCATCTGCAGTATATGTATAATCTCCAAAACCATAGCCAGGCGCAGTGCTGCCGATCCGGTCAGTAAAGCCAGAGCCTCGTTCATCCAGTTCATCGATTTCACCATCCCCATCATTATCAACCCCATCATACCAGGCTTCCGCTAGGTCATCGATTCCTTCATCAATTGATTCATCAATTTGACCATCAAAATTATTATCGATACCATCTGCATATTTTTTACCAATTCTATCTTCAGTAACTCCCCAAAGGACTATACCATTTTCTAAGGTATAGCGGTGGAAGGGGTCACTGGCTGCTGCGGCAACCATATCTTCTGTTATTAGCGGTGAGCCGCTTTCCCCATTAGGGAATGTACCATCTATCCCATCAATAAATCGGCGACCCACAAAGGTTGGATCAGAATCGGGCCAATAGTCCAGCATTTCTTCTGTGAAATACGGATTTCCAAATTCACCATTTACTCCGCCTTCATCTATACCATTTTTCCGTAAATGCGGACGGCCAAGGAATGCAGGATCGTGACCTTCATACTCATCACTATTATAATGGTGCCAGTCCTCACCCCGTAAAACTACCGTTGAAACCTTAAAACCAAAGTTACCCAATTTTAATCCGCCCAAACGTAAATCTTTAAAGTTAGTAGCATGACGCATGGTATATTTTTGCATCGGATCAGTATCTTTTTGTGATAAAGAACCACCTTGAATATTAATAGTTGTTCCAGCAGCATCGAGCGGTGAACTGGTGATGATATTTAGAACACCTGTATATGCATTAGGACCATATAATGCCGACGAAGGACCTAAAACGACTTCAATTTGTTCCACATCCTCAAATGAAACGGGTATAACATTGTAAGCGATAAGACGCAAAGACGGTACGTTGGCCATTCTACCATCAGTTAGCGTTAATAGCCTTGAACTGAAGGAAGTATTAAATCCCCGGGCACTCAAATTATAACTGTCGATGCCTGATTGAGTGAACTCAACACCCTTAACTGTTTTCATGTAATCACCCAGATTGGTATTGCTTTCGCGGCGAATATCTTTTTTAGTTATGACACTAATCGCAGCCGGCGCATCCTCAACCCGTTCCCGTTTCCGAGAGGCTGTGACGACGTATGTCTGCATCTGAATTGCCTCTTTTAACAGTGAGAAATCCGCAATTAATTCTTGGTCTTGTTCAATAGAAATAGGTTTTTCTTGTTGTTCATACCCAATGTAAGTCACCTTTAAAACATGATCACCCACTGGAACATTATTGATCAGATAACCCCCTTCAACATCTGTTGCCGCACCCATGGTAGTACCATCAATAACAATATTTGCACCAATAAGCGGATCACCACTGTCTTGATCTAAAATTTTACCCTTAACAGAGCCTGTTTGGGCAAATATCCATGATGAACATAATAAAATGAGTGCTAGGGGTTTTTTCATAAATCTATCCTAAAAAGAAAGGCAGCTCTAACTTGTTAGAGCTGCCTTTTCATTAGTTTAACAATTCCTGAAAATGAAATTATTTCAATAAAGTCATTTTCTTTATGGCATTGTATTTACCTGCTGTGACGCGGTAAAAGTACATGCCGCTAGTAAGCTGCTTTCCATTCTGGTCGCGACCATCAAAGTTAACAATATGTTGGCCAGCGCTAAGATTACCTGAGTATAAGGTAGCAACTTTTTGTCCCATTATATTCCAAACTGTGATTTTGGTAGATGCTGCTTCAGGCAGATCCACTGCAATTTGTGTTGTTGGGTTAAATGGGTTCGGGAAATTATCGTAAAGCGCGAACTTTTTGGGAATCAATGATTCATCTGGATCTACATCAACGCCATAAGTTGCAGTATTTACCCAATATGCGTTTACTTCAAGATGCTGATTGCGTGGTATGCAAACGTTTCCAACCTGAAATACCAGACGTCCATTTCCGGGAGATACTTTATTCATTTTTACATCCACGTTAGTAATTGTAACCGGAGCATCTCGATCTACTACATAAAACAGGAATGAACTATATGTATTCGCTGAATCTTGTGCGGGGATTGATACTGAGTAAGAGGAATCTCCTGATCCAACAACTGTTACATGTTCTGTGTTAAAGTTTGGATTTACGTCCGGGTATGGGTTGTACTCAAACCTGAAATACACATCCACTGTGTCTACTGAGTCACCAGTTGCCCCTGTAAAGGTGATCTCACCGCCACCTGGGAAGCTGAATGGATAGATAGTTGTATCTAGATTGGCAAAGCCTGCCCATGATTGAGCTCCTGTTGGGAATGTATAGGTGTTGCTGTCAACAACTGACCCATCAAATACACCATGAAATATGACGTCATTTGCAGCGTTTACCTGATAGGGTGTTCCAACAGGTGAATAGTCATGATCAGAGTCATTAAGATTTACTCCAAGGCCCTCTAATACGGTCAGGGTGTATCCAACAACAACATTACCGGCTGCGGTTAAAGCTTCAGCCTGCGTCATTTGACCAAGTAGAACCTGGCCTAAATATGACGTCAAAACACTGTCAGCAAAAGTCCCTGCTCCTACTGCAATCCCTGCGGCTGTTGTTGAATCTATGCCGTAGCCAGTTGCCATTGTTGAAAAATATACTCCGGCAAGATCATCAATAGCTGCTAGTAAAGCAGCAGACTGGGCCAAACCACCTGTCATATAGGCTGCGACTGCCGCAGCAAGATTATCCGGCATACCGTCACCATCTGCGTCAGCACCTAAAACTGCGGTTAATGTTCCCACTGACATCATAGCGTTATAGGTAAGATAATAACCGGTCCATCGTAGTGATTCATCGCCATCGAAAGGCACACCATTAGCACCTACAGGATCAAATATATAACCCCATTCGAGAGTAGGGGATGCGAGATAGCCGTCTGCAGCATCAATAGTTCCATCCATATTAACGTCATGTCCAGACCCGCCAATCATAGGATACGTACCAACATTAATAGCAGGATTTTGCAATGCTAATCCTGGGATAGTAGTGTGGTCACCAAATGCACCAGTCACACCGAAATGACCATTAAAATTACCTTGTTCATCAACGCCATAAGTTGATGATACGCCATCTACCTGTTCCCAATACATATGAACGGTTTGTATTTCGGAGAAATCATCATTATAGAAAGAAGTCCACTTGCCCCATGTTTCATTAGCAGTCCCATCACCGTAATGTACACCAAGTGTATCAGTGTTTAAATCGGGTGGATACATATTGTTTGCAAACACGCCAGATTCTACAAAACCCCAGCCAAACGTCGAAGACTTTACGGAATCATTATTTACTACAATGGGATCGCCAGCGGAATGCCAGGTTGCGTTATCTGTTACAGCTGGCACTGTAGCAGCGGTCGAGCAATCAGCTGTGGCAATGCTTGGATATGTTCCAGTAATTACCATGTTTCCTGCCTCATATAAATCTACATTGATCGCAATCGGACCAGCAGGAAATCCCTGAAGATGCGCCGTGGTAGGCAAGGGGACAATAACCGGACCGATAGTATCACCGACTTCGTAATTTACTAATGTCCAGTCAAATAAGGAATTATATGCATTCGGCCAAGAAGCCTTTACTTGATAGGTTCCATCCAAACTGTCACCCACACTATTGTCCATATCACGGACAAGATAATGGTATATATTGTGTACACCAGTCAAATCATAATTCCCCGCTTGGGCAGAGCCTATATCAGGCATAACAATGACGCCAATTAGGGTTAAAGATAATAGCGTTTTTCTTACCATGTGAACCTCCTATTTATTGTTCAAACAACATCGCTTGAGGAAAAAGAGTTTATATAGAAATAACAAATCCATCCCTCGCTTAACCAAAACTATCACAGTATTCCTATATGGGCAAATATTATTTTTTTTTTGTGATCTGAGTCAAATGGTGAAAAAGTGGTTATTTTTTATTATTGTACCGGTTGGCAATAAGCCTAATAATACTCCATAATAGAACCAGGGACCCGATAATAAATAATACATTAGCGAGTATTATTCTATTATTTAAAAGTAAAACTGTCTGAATTGATTTCATTTATTATATATGAATGAATTTACATTTCAAAATAAATTCCTTCAATGTTATGGGAAAAATAAATAAACTAATTTTCCTTTGCGATTGTAATTAAGGCACGCATAATATGATTTGTCTATAACTGTAATGAAAAAATTAATAATTATATTATTATGAAACTTTGCGTTCTTGTAAAACAAGTGCCGGGTAGTGAATCAGCGCTGCGCATCGCATCCAGCAATACCTGGATAGAAGAAACTGCTGCACTTTTTGAAATGAACGAAAGCGATAATTATGCCCTTGAAGAAGCTCTACAGATTAAGGAAGCCCTGGGAAATGATCCGGAAGTAGTAGTCGTTAGCATGGGGCCCGAACGGGTTCAAAAAGTTATCCGTGAAGCATTGGCAAAAGGTGCTGATCGCGGTATTCATATTAATGAAATAACTGAAATCAAATCTGATCCATTTGCAACATCACAAGTTTTTGCTAATGTTATCAAGGATGAAAACTTCGATCTCATTTTTACAGGTCTTCAGTCTGATGATGTAGGCTCAGGTCAAACTGGAGTAATCTTGGGAGAATTGCTGGGAATGGCAACCGCAACACTGGTTATGGCTACGGAAGTCAAGGAAGGATCAATCAGGGTAAAAAGAGAACTAGAATCGGGCTGGTTTCAATGGGTTTCAATGCCAACGCCAGCAAGTATTACAATACAATCCGGGATTAATCAACCGCGATACCCATCATTGAAAGGGATCATGGGGGCTAAGAAAAAAGAAATAAAAGTTGTGGACCAGACTACAATTACTGCGCCAGAAAAACAGCAATCTTTTGCAAATATTTATTTGCCAACTGCGGAAAAGAAAACTGAGATGATAGAAGGTAATTTAGACCAGATGGTATCTCGGTTAGTCGAAGTATTAAAAACGGAAATAAAAGTTCTTTAAGATGCAATAATGGATATTCTTGTTGTATTAGAAAATAATGGTGGATCCATTCACCGTATGAGTCTTGAGGCCATTGTTGCCGCCCAGAAACTGGCAGATGAACAAAGTCTCAGCAATGCTATACTTGCTATAGGGTCAGATACAAGTGCATTGGCAAATGCTGCGGCAAATTACAATATAGGCGAAGTGCTAACTGTAGAACATAATTTGCTTAGCGGTTATAACTCTGATGGCTTTGCAGCAGCAGTAAAACAAGTGATCGACCAAGAACAGCCCAACTATGTTTTCTTTGGTCACACTTATATGGTTAGAGATTATGTACCAAAGATCAGTGCCCAGTTGCAACGGCCATTTTTATGCGATGTAACTTCCCTTAACACTACTGCAGGCCTTACCTTTACCAAACAGGCATTTAATGCAAAGCTTGCCACCGACCTTGGTGTTGCGTCTGAAGGGACGGTTTTAGTTAGTTTTCAATCTGCAGCATTCAATGCGGATTTGATTTCATCTGGTACAGCGGATATTCGAGAAGTTGCAGTTGAACTGAATGAAGGTATGATAAAAACAACAGCAGAGGAACCATTCCAAGAAGAGGCAGGTGGTGTAGATCTAACCGCGGCAGAAATCATCATTTCGATAGGCCGGGGGATAGGCAAGGAAGAAAACTTGCCTATCGCTGAAGCATTGGCCCAGGCTATTGGTGGAGAAATAAGTTCTTCCCGACCTGTGGTAGACTCGGGTTGGTTGCCTTCCTTTAGACAAATAGGAAGTTCAGGACAGACTGTGTCACCAAAACTTTATTTTGCATTGGGCATTTCTGGCGCCATCCAGCATGTAGTGGGTATGAAAGGTTCTAAAAATATTGTAGCCATTAATAAAGATGGTGAAGCACCGATTTTTGAATTGGCTGACTACGGATTGGTTGGAGATCTTTTAGAGATTGTGCCCAAGCTCACGGAAGCGATTCTGGCTGAAAAAAACTGATGCCTGAAAGAGAAACCCTTGACCTGGATGTTCTTTTTGTAGGTGCTGGACCAGCTAGCTTGGCCGGCGCAATCCAACTAAAAAGGCTTTTTAATGAATCAGGTCGTGAAGCCAGTATTGCCGTTCTAGAAAAAGCGAGTGAGGTCGGATCTCATTCTTTATCAGGTGCAATCTTTGACCCCAGATCTCTTAATGAACTATTTCCTGATTACAAAGAACTCAATGTTCCTTTCGAAGCGGATGTAAAGGAAGAACATATGTATTATTTGATGGAAGGAAAGAAAATTCCGTTCCCATACGTACCGCCCTCTATGCGCCATCATGGATGTTATGTAACATCTCTAGGGAAGTTCACGCGCTGGCTCGGTGAGCGTGCGGAAGAGGAAGGGGTTGACATTTTCTGCGGATTTTCTGGGACTGAATTTATTTATGATGATGATAAAGTGATTGGTGTTAAAACAGGTGACCGAGGTATCGATAAAGATGGAGAGCAGAAACCGCATTTCGAGCCGGGTGCGGATATCCATGCAAAAGTAGTGGTCCTGGGTGAAGGTTCGCGAGGAAGCCTAACTAAAAAGCTAATCCAAAAATACAACCTTATGGAAGGTCGCAATCCCCAAGTATGGGCTATTGGTGTGAAAGAACTTTGGCAGATGCCAAGCAGTACAGTAACACCTGGATATGTGGCGCATACCATGGGCTTTCCACTGGGCCATGATATATTTGGCGGTGCATTTATATATGGTATGCAAAATGATATTCTAGATCTGGGACTTGTGGTTGGTTTGGATTACCAGAACCCTGGATTAGATCCACAGCATGAATTACAAAGACTAAAGACACACCCTTGGATTCGTTCATTACTAGCTGATGGCGAAATAATCGCCTATGGCGCGAAATCGCTTCCTGAAGGCGGCTGGTATTCACTACCGAAACTGACTGTTGGTGGCGCCATGCTTATCGGTGATTCTGCCGGATTCCTTAATGGCCAGCGCCTTAAAGGAATTCACTTGGCAATGAAGTCTGGCATGCTAGCTGCCGAGACAATTTCAGAAGCTTTTATTGCAGAGGATTTCAGTGACGCATCTCTCGCTTCTTTTAGAGATAAAGTGAATTCAAGTTGGCTAAAAAATGAACTTTGGAAAGTACGGAATTTCCATCAGGGCTTCGATCGGGGCCTTCTTGGTGGACTTATCAATTCGGGATTGGGCTTGTTTACGGGTGGCCGTGGCTGGGGTATAAAAGACCGCCTACCAGGCCACCACGGGCATGAGCTTATGCAAAAAGGTACAGATGAAGATCGGTATGCCGATTTAGAATTCGATGGGAAATATTTGTTTGATAAAGTAACAGATGTGTATTATTCAGCCACAGCACATGAGGAAGATCAGATTCCTCATTTACATGTTCGAGATATGGATATCTGTATTACAAAATGCACAGAAGAATACAATAACCCATGTGAAAAATTTTGCCCTGCTGATGTATATGAAATGGTACAGGAAGATGAGGGTAAAAGACTGCAAATTAATTTCTCAAACTGTGTACACTGTAAGACTTGCGATATTATGGATCCCTACCAGATTATTGACTGGGTTCCCCCCGAAGGCGGCGATGGTCCTGGCTGGGTTAATTT
>ENA-UPTF01001258-UPTF01001258.1-marine-metagenome-genome-assembly--contig:-NODE-1258-length-16263-cov-2.460707_pt1 | contig 16263 bp, 16 predicted proteins | sample MGYA00238166_ERZ767019 | MGnify/ENA primary metagenome ERZ767019 (study PRJEB28930, sample SAMN06266391) | marine metagenome | isolation source: Sea water from 250 m depth | place: Atlantic Ocean...
CCCATAAAAATTCAATTGATGGAAACTATTAAAAAGTCTATTGATCCTAAAAATATTATGAATCCAAATAAACTGATCGGTTAGCCTTTTAGGGATTTAATTTAGACTTTAAATGAATATTCCTGATTCAGAACCCTTTCATTATTAGGAGGATAATTTTTCCTTTTTTCAGAAAAATATTTCAGACGATGATTGCCATCGGATGCTTTGTTGTATGTAAGATAAATATTACATCGTCTCTTATCTGAAGTATTTGCTTCAGAACCATGAGGGACATAACTATTAAATAGAATAATATCACCAGCTTTGGTCTCGATTGGTATCATTTCAGCATTTGGAATGTCCTTTGCTGTTAGTGGCTCCCAAAGCGGTGCTTCAAGTCTGTTTATATAATTTCCAGAATGATCAAACTCAACACATGCGTTACTTCTATTGCTGTCCTCAACAGCTATCAATACAGAAACAAATTCACTTCCATATTCGTCCCATCCAGCCTGAGAGTCTTGATGTAATAAGTCTGGAGGTGCTCCTGGTGGTTTGAAGTTTATTTTTTCTTTCATTAAAACTGCTGATTCACCAAACAGCTGATTCAGTAGTAAGTGAACAGATGGGTTGTTTACTATTGACTCTAAATAAGGGCTTGTTTCAATAAATTTTTCTATCCGAATTAATATCATTGACTGATTACTAGAATCTTGCATAAAAGGAGTTTCATAGTATTTCATAATACCTCCTTTCTCTGGGGTTAATGATTCAAGCCGATTGACTTCATCAAGGATTTTTAGGATCTCATTGACACTGTAATATTGTCTTAAAACTATAAATCCGAGTTTATTAAAATCTAAAATTTCATCTGGGGACAATGTAACCATATAATTATTATCTCTATTTTCTTATTCTTTTAAAACCACTCTATAAAAGAGACTGGTTTAAATATTATTTTTGTTTTATAAATAACGACTCTATTTATTTGATGGACATTATTCTTAGGAGGAATTATGAAAAAAATTATTCTTTTAGTTGGTTTACTTACACCTCTCTATCTACAGGCTGACCACCATACAATAGCTGGTCCTGGTGAGGGAGCATTTAATACAATTATGGTGCAAGCTGATGATACAGCTAAATATGTTGATTACTTGAAAGCTAACACTGGACTTTTCAAAGCAGTAGGTGCCACAGCAGCAGGAGTTTGTATAACTAGGTCAGGAAATGACTATGAAGGCCAAATGTTTGTTTGGAGTGCTTACCCAGACTTAGCATCAGCATTGCATGCAAACACAGTATACGATCCAAATAATGCACCTTCCGCTCTAGCTAAATTGAGAACTGTAAAATACGGAGTTTCTTGGAAGGGTCTAAAATCATTTAGATTAGATCCAGGCTGGGAAAGAGTCCTTAGAATAAAAGTTTCACCAGAAAATCTTAATACCTACGTTGAATCAATAAGGGAACTGGAAACTGCCATTATCAACAGTGGTCATGAAAGCTTCAATATGGGCTTATTTGGTCCTTTTGGTGGAGGCGTTCACGAATCCCAAACAATTATGGTCAGGGCGATCTCACCTACGGCTAGGGAGTCAGGTCAAATTGCTGACGAATACTTCGCTGGTGCTTCTTGGGGTCGTATATGGGAAAAATCAAGAGCGTTGGTTGACGAAGTGGTTAGTGATACTTATGAAGTATGCGAACAGATCTACACTGCGGAATAATCTTTAAACTATTTATCAAGCAACTCTAACTAAATTTAGGGTTGCTTGATTTATTTTTCTTAAGCTTGGAGTATCTTTTTTGCAACTGCTGTTCCCATTTCTTCAGTAGAAACATAGCCGCTGTTAGTTAAATCTTTGGTCAAAATACCTTCCTTAATAACTCCACCAATGGATTGTTCTATAGCTTGTGCTTCTTCTTTCAAGTTAAGCGAGTATTGGAGCAACATCGCGGCAGATAATATGGCGCCACAAGGATTGGCGATGCCTTGATTTGCAATATCAGGAGCTGACCCGTGGATGGGCTCATAAACACCAAAACTATTTTCACCCAAGCAAGCTGAAGGTAACATACCTATGGAACCAGTTAACATGGCTGCCTCATCGGTAAGAATGTCGCCAAAAAGATTATCAGTTAATATAACGTCAAAATCGGCTGGCCTTGACAACAAATGCATTGTTGCTGCATCAATAAAAATGTGTTCAAGCTCCAGTTCATTGTATTCCTTCGCTATCAGCTCAGTTGTTGTACTTCGCCAGAGTTGAGAGGTAGCCATGACGTTTGCTTTATCAACAGACGTAATTTTTTTTCTTCTATTTTGAGCTATATTTGCAGCTACTCTTGCTATTCTTTCTATTTCTACCTTTGAGTATTCACAAATATCACTGGCAGATGTATCTGATTTTTTTTTCTCGCCAAAATAAATCCCCCCAGTAAGTTCTCTAACGAAAACCATATCTATATTTTCTAGGTAACGATTTTTTATTGGTGAATTGTCAATTAATTCTGGGTAAGTCTTAATTGGTCTAATGTTCGCAAAAATGCCTAAATCAGCTCTCATTTCCAATAGACCTTCTTTTTCTGGTCGGACTTTCATATTTGGATCGCTCCATTTTGGCCCACCAACAGCACCGAGTAAGACAGCATCTGAGTTCTTACACGACTTTTGTGTTTCTTCAGGGTAGGGCGTTCCAGTCTCATCTATTGCTATGCCACCAAATAAAACCTCGTCTAATGAAAAATCATGATCAAAAACAGATTCAATAGCTTGAAGAACTTTAATAGCTTCTCGAGTAATTTCTGGGCCAACTCCATCACCGGACATAATTGTTATGTTTGCTTTCATTGTTTTTGATTTTCGTAAGCATTGATCTCTGATTCATGACTCAATATGTAACCCAACTGGTCAACACCGTTTAAAAGGCAATATCTAGCAAATGAGTCAATTGGAAAAGAAACAGTTTTCCCGGTCTCCAATATTATTTCAGTATTCTCTAAATCAACAATCAATTCAGTTGCTGGGTGCTGCATAAGCCATTCATGGGTTTCTAGATCTACGGCTATGGTTATAAGTCCATTTTTTAGTGAATTGTTTTGAAAAATATCTGCAAATGATGAACTAACTACCGCTCTAAATCCATAATCTAACAACGACCAAGCAGCATGCTCTCGAGAAGATCCACAGCCAAAGTTATTTCCAGCTACCAAAATTCCTGCATTGATAGACTCAGCTTGATTCAATATAAAATTTTCATTGGGTTTTCCTGATTTATCAAATCGCCAATCAGCAAATAGACATTCACCAATTCCATCAATGGTCTGTCGAGTCAAAAACCGTGCTGGAATGATCTGATCAGTATCAATGTCCTCATTAGGGAGATTTACTGTTTTAGCTGAGAATGTTTTAATCTTTTTCATTAGATCTAAACCTCAAATTGTCTTGGGTCTTGAACTGACCCAGTTATTGCAGATGCTGCAGCTGTTTTTGGACTCGCTAAAATAGTTCTCGAACCGGACCCTTGTCTTCCCTCAAAATTTCTGTTGCTTGTACTTACTGCTAACTTTCCTGAACCAACCGTATCTCCATTCATACCTAGGCACATTGAACATCCAGATTCTCTCCATTCAGCTCCAGATTCTATAAAAATCCTATCAAGTCCTTCTGCTTCAGCTTCAGCTTTAACAGATTGTGAGCCAGGTACAATTAAAACTCTCATATCTTTTGCAATTTTTCTTCCCTCAAGAATTTTTGCTGCATCGCGTAAGTCGGATAATCTTGAATTTGTACAACTACCTATAAATACGACATCAATTGGGTGATTCAATAAAGACTTACCAGACTCAAAGCGCATATACTCTAGAGCCTTTTTGAAGCTCTGGTTTCCTTTATGATCAGGTATTTCTGACTCTATTGGCATAACCATTCCAGGGTTTGTACCATAAGTAATCATTGGAGTAAGTGCTGAAACATCAATATCTACTTCTTTGTCATATGAAGCTGCTACATCAGTATGCAATTTTCTCCATACCTCCAAAGAACGATCCCATTCTTCTCCTTTTGGACTCATTGGTCTCCCATGCAAATAATCAAAGGTGGTGTTATCAGGAGCAAACAATCCTGCACGTGCACCTGCTTCAATGCTCATATTACAAATGGTCATTCGTTGTTCCAAAGTTAGACTTGCAACTGAATTTCCTTTGTATTCAATGACGTGTCCGGTTCCACCATCAACACCTATATGTCCTATGATTTTCAAAATTATATCTTTGGCAGATACCCCTTTATTGAGTTTTCCATTTAAATTAACGGCAAGAGTACTTGGTTTTCTTTGAAGTAAACATTGAGTTGCTAGGACATGTGCAACTTCTGTAGTTCCGATACCAAATGCCAATGCTCCGAATGCTCCGTGGGTGCTAGTATGACTATCGCCACAAACAATCGTTTTTCCCGGTTGTGTAGCACCTAACTCGGGACCAATAACATGAACAATACCTCTACGCTCACTTTCGAAACCATAGAGCTCAATATCAAAATCTTTGCAATTTTGAATCATATCTCTGATTTGCTGAGCAGGGCCTTGTTCTGAAACGATTTCAAGATCCTTTAAAGAACCAATAGGGACTGTTGGAGTTGAATGATCCATAGTAGCCAAGACTTTCTCTGGTGTCCTTACTTTAAGATTTTTTTCTCTAAGTAAAGTAAAGGCTTGGGGGGTGGTTACTTCATGAATTAGATGCAGGTCTATATATAAAACTGCTGGAGTATCTTCGGATTCAGGAACAACGACATGCCGTTCCCAAATTTTATCAAATAATGTTTTTGGGGTTGTTTGCATGTTTTATTCAACAGGTTCCAACCATCCCCATGAATCTTTAGTGGATCCATCAAATAAACCAAAAAAAGCTTTTTGAATTTCAGCAGTCACTGGGCCTTTTGTGCCTGCTCCGATTGTTATTTTATCCACACTCCTAATGGGTGTAATTTCTACAGCGGTACCAGTAAAAAATAATTCATCAGCAATGTATAGCTGCTCTCTTGGAATCTTTGCTTCAATCACACCAAGTTTTAAGGATTCTGCTATTTTTATTACCGCGTCCCTGGTGATCCCGTCTAAAATTGAGGAACTAAGCGGAGGCGTGTAAAGATTTCCGTCTTTAACCATAAAAATATTTTCTCCGGCACCCTCACTTACCATCCCTGTGGAATCTAGAAGTATCCCTTCATCGTAACCATTCTGCCTTGCTTCCATAGCAACAAGAGTACCACTAAGATAATTACCCGATGCTTTTGCCATAAAAGGAACAGTATTTGGATTTATTTTATTCCACGATGAAACACATGCATCAACGCCATTATCAAGCGCATCATTACCCAAATAAGTCCCCCATTCCCAAGCTGCAACTACAACATCAATGGGATTGTCATGTACATGCAGACCTAAATCTTCATAGCCCCTAAAGGCTATTGGTCTAATATAAGCTCCTTCATTCAAGTCATTTGAACTGACAATAATATGACACGCATTTTTTAATTCTTGATGCGAGTAGGGTATATTCATTCGATAAATTTTTGCAGAATTTAGAAGTCTATTAATATGTTCATCAAGTCTAAATATCTTACAGCCATCATCTGTTTTGTATGCTCTAATGCCTTCAAAGACAGCCGAGCCATAATGCAAGGCATAGGTTAAAACGTGAATAGTTGCATCTTCCCAAGGTATAAGCTTATTGTTGAACCATATATTTTTAGTTTGTTTTAATGCCATGAAATATATCCTATTCTGCTAATTTATTTTTCTATCAATACGATTGATGACTTCCAAATAGGCTAGGGCGCCAGATTCAACAATATCTGTGCTAATTCCATGGCCACGGTAGTCTTGCCCCTCATAGCGCACTGTCACTGTTCCTTCTCCTTGTGCCTCTTCACCAATACTGACACTGTGTATTTCAAAATTAGTAAGTTCTAATTTATAACCAGTTAATGCTTCCAATGATTTAAATGCTGCTTCGATGGGACCAACGCCTTGGGATGATTTTTTTAATATCCTACCATCGTTATGTTTTAATTCTATTTCTGCGTTTGCCCCACAGTTCTTTCCTGAAGAAATTTCTAAATCTAGCAATTCCCAAGGACCGGTCACACCAGACTCAGAACTCATGACGATAGCTTCAATATCTGAATCATAAATTTCTTTTTTCTGATCAGCCAATTTTTTGAATTCAACAAAAGCTGAGTTGAGTTCTTCTTTATTGATGTTGAATCCTAATTCAGTTACCCGATCCAAGAAAGCATGTCTGCCACTATGTTTTCCCAAAACCAAGTTTGACTTGGCTATACCTACATCTTCTGGCCTCATGATTTCATAAGTTAAAGCATTCTTAAGCATCCCATGTTGATGTATTCCAGCTTCATGTGAAAATGCATTTTCACCAACCACGGCTTTGTTTCTAGGGATTTGTACACCAGTTATGGAGGAAACCAAACGGCTAGTTGGGTACAACTTCCTGGTTTCAATCTGTGTGTCAAAATTAAAGTATTCTTTCCTGGTCTTTATTGCCATACAAATTTCTTCTAAGGAGGTATTTCCAGCTCTTTCTCCAATGCCATTGATGGTGCATTCTACTTGTCGGGCTCCTGATTCTACAGCTGCTAAACTATTAGCGACGGACAGTCCTAAATCATCATGACAATGAGCGCTAAAAATAACATTTTTGGTGCCTTCGCAATTTTCAATTAAGTACTTAAACAGGTCTCCATATTCTAAAGGAACTGAAAAGCCAACCGTATCCGGGATATTAATGGTTGTTGCCCCAGCGGTAATTGCCGCATTGACTACTTCAACCAAGAAATTACGGTCTGTCCTTGACGCATCTTCTGGTGAAAACTCTACGTTATCACAAAATGTTTTTGCTAACTTTACGCCTTCAAAAGCTGCTTTTACTACTGCATCTTGTGTCATACCTAGTTTATGTTCCAAATGAATATCACTTGTGGCAACAAATACATGAATTCTTTTGTTGGGATTGGCATCTATTGATTTTGCTGCTTCTTCAATATCATGTGGATTGCAACGCGCTAAGCTGCAAATTGTTGCGCCGTTAATTTCTGAGGAAATTGTTTGTAGTGATTCAAAATCACCAGGTGATGCGGCTGCAAAACCAGCTTCAATAACATCAACATTTAACTCGTTCAAAGCATGAGCTATTTTTAGCTTTTCTCTTAATGACATGCTACATCCTGGTGCTTGCTCACCATCTCTGAGTGTAGTATCAAATATTAAAACCTTATTTTCAGTTTGTTCTGTCATAATCTCTAGATTAATTTTTTAACCACGACATACGCTGTCTGAGCTCTTTGCCAACTTTCTCAATTTGCTGGCTCTGATCTTCCTCCATCATTCGATTGTAGTTTTCTTTTCCAGTTTTATTCTCTTCAATCCATTCCTTTGCAAATGTTTTGTTTTGAACTTCTTCAAGAATTTTCTTCATTCTTTCCTTGGTTTCTGAGTTAACAATTCTAGGACCTCTGGATAAATCTCCATAGATTGCAGTTTCACTGACAAATTCATGCATTTTTTCAATCCCCCCTTCATAGAGCAGATCAACAATGAGCTTCAATTCATGCATACATTCAAAGTAAGCAACTTCTGGCTGGTAACCAGCATCAACCAACGTATCAAATCCAGCAACAATCAATTCAGTGACACCACCACATAAAACTGCCTGTTCGCCAAACAAATCAGTCTCAGTTTCCTCAGCAAAGGTAGTGGTTAAAATCCCAGCTCTTGAACCACCTATGCCATGTGCATAAGCCATTGCATTTGCTTGTGCCTGACCAGAATTATCTGTTTCAACCGCCATTAAGCAGGGCACACCTTTGCCTTGCTTATATTGTCTTCTCACCAAATCACCTGGTGATTTTGGAGCTATCAAAATTACATCCAAATCATCACGTGGTTGAATTTGTTGATAGTGAATATTGAAACCATGGGCAAAAAGAAGAGTGGCTGAATTCTTTATTTTTGGCTCCAATGATTTGTACAAATTTGGTTGTGCCATATCGGGCACTAAAAATGATATTAAATCAGAATCAATGACAGCCTGATCTGGTTCCAAAACATTTAAGCCATCAGTAACAGCCTTATCCCAGCTAGATCCATTTTTTCTAAGTCCTACAACTACATTCAATCCACTGTCATTTAGATTCATTGCATGGGCTCGACCTTGGCTACCAAAACCAAGAATAGTTATTTTCTTCGATTCCAGTTGTTCTTTATTTACATCGACTTCAGAAAATATTTGCATTGTTAGTACCTCTTAATTAGTTCTTCTCTTGTTGCTAAAAAAAACCCCGCTTTTTGGCGGGGCTTGAATTAATTTTGTGCTTTAAAGAGTTTAATTTTTAGCCCCATTAGTGCATAAACCCAGAAGCAATAGTGTCCCTAGTGTAATATTCAAGGAGGTAATTCTATCCTCTTGTCTGTCAAAATTCGTTTTCATGCACAAAATGGTCATCGATCCGATGAATTTTGTCAACTATTATTATAAACTCAATACGTTAAAGACATTGAAATATTGCCAATATCAAAAGATTTTTGAACTATTGAGTGATATTATCAATGTTTTTACGGGTCAAAGACCTAATAATCTTTTTAATTCATTTGAGGAAAATTTGATGAGAATATTTCAAAGTGTAACTCAGAAGATTGTGTATGTTAGTCTCATTTTGTTCATGATACCAATGATTCTACCAGCACAAACTCTAAGCCAAATTCTAGGAACACAAACAGAAAGAACGCTTATAGCTCAAGAATCACAAGTCAGGGTTGATAATGTTGTGGCTCAAACTCGAGCCATGGAAGATCAATACCGTGCGATCCTAAAGGAAATAGACGGATTGCTGATCTACAACAAGTTATTGGAACTTCAAATTGAAAACCAAGAAAGAGTAAAAGTTGATTTGGAGCAATCCATTGCCAATGTCGCAATTGTCAACAGACAAATTGTGCCAGTGATGACACGTATGATCGATTCACTCGAACAATTTATTTCACTTGATGTTCCTTTCTTAAATCAAGAAAGAGCTGACCGTGTAAAAGGTCTAAAAGAGCTCATGTCAAGACAAGATGTTACTGTTGCTGAAAAATTTAGAAAAGTAACAGAAGCTTACCAAATAGAAAATGACTACGGTCGTACTATAGAAACCTACAAAGACACACTGGAGGTTGATGGTGCATTTCTGGAATTGGATTTTTTAAGAATAGGGCGAATTTCATTGATGTATCAATCAGTTGACGGAAAAGTTTCAGGTGTGTGGAATCAAGGCACTCAGTCTTGGGATGATGCAAGCGGTGAACGTAATCAAATAAAATTAGGCTTAAGCATAGCTAAAAAACAGGTTCCTCCTGATTTGGTAATTCTGCCAGTTGATTCACCGGAGGCCGCATAATGAAAATCTTAAAAGTATTCGTTGGATTATTGATTGTTACATCACTTCCCGTCACTGCTCAACAAGCAAGCAGCCTGGATGAATTACTTCAAAATGTTGAACAAGGCAAAGTACAGGACGCTTCAGAAAATCAGAAAAGAGAAAATGAGTTTAGACAGAAAAGAGGTCAACAAGAAGTCTTACTTAATGAATCTACTACAACCAAAGTAAAAGAAGAAGATCGAAGTGCAAAACTTGAGGCCGTTTTCGAAGAAAATGAAAAAGAGCTAAATGTGTTGACCGAAACACTGAATGAACGTCTAGGGGCTCTCAAAGAACTCTTTGGAGTAATGCAACAAGTCGCTGGAGATGCTAGAAGTCGTTTTGATAACTCTTTGACTAATGTTCAATATCCTGACCGTAGTAGTTTTCTTGATAACCTAGCAAAGAAACTTGGCAGTAGTTCAAAACTACCTTCGATTGATGAGATTGAAAAGTTATGGTTTGAACTACAAAGAGAAATGACTGAGTCAGGTAAAGTTGTTAAATTCTCCACCGATGTTATTGATACACAAGGAAGTAAAAGTCAAACAACGGTTGTCCGGGTAGGTGCTTTCAATATTGTTGCTGATGGAAAATACCTGAATTATGAACCTACAACAGGTAATGTCTCAGAAATACCAAGACAACCCGAAGGCAGGAGATACACCAGTAGTACCTCTGAACTCTTCAATTCAACTGGAGGAAAAGTTGTTTTTGGTCTAGATCCTACACTCGGTGGCGTTCTCAGCTCATTGGTTGCACGACCTAATCTAATAGAACGCATTCAACAGGGTGGAATAGTTGGTTATCTGGTCATCGCTCTTGGTTTATTTGGTGTTGGCCTTTCCATTGAACGGCTTATTAAACTGATTAATGCTGACAAGAAAGTCACTGCTCAATTGGAGAGTGATGTAATCAGTGAAGACAATCCTCTCGGCCGCGTCCTGAGCGTGTATGAGAAGAATAAAACCGTTGATACCGAAACCCTTGAACTAAAAATGGCAGAAGCAGTTTTCAAAGAAACGCCTGAACTCAATAAAGGACTTCTATTAATCAAAGTTATATCTGTGGTGGCACCATTAATGGGGCTTCTTGGAACTGTTACTGGAATGATTAAAACATTTCAGGCTATTACCCTATACGGAACTGGTGATCCAAAACTAATGGCTGGTGGTATTTCCCAAGCTCTGGTAACAACTGTTTTGGGACTAACAGTAGCTATTCCGACTACACTACTGCATACAATTGTTAGTGGTAGAAGTAGAAAAGTTACTCAAATCATACAAGAACAAGGTGCCGGTATTATTGCTGAGCATTCAGAAAAAGAAACCAGTCGTTCTGTGTAGCAAAGGATGACTCAATAGAAATTTGAGATGATTCAAGACATTATATTGTCAGTACGTGATTTCCTTGAACTGGGTGGTCCAGTACTGAACATCATAGCAATTGTAATTTTTGTCATGTGGATGTTAATTCTAGAGCGACTTGCGTATTTTCAAACAGGATTAAAATCTCTTAAATCTGACATTCAAACCACTTGGCTAAATAGAGAAAAAAAGAAATCTTGGGAATCAGATGCAATACGGGAAAGGCTGATTTCTCAATTCAGTATGTCTGCTAATCAATATCTTTCAGTCATAAAGACAATGGTCGCTCTTTGCCCTTTACTTGGATTAATGGGGACGGTTACTGGCATGATTGAGGTGTTTGATGTTATGGCATTTTCAGGATCAGGAAATGCCCGATCCATGGCTTCTGGTGTATCTAAAGCCACCATTCCAACCATGGCTGGCATGGTAGGAGCACTGTCTGGAGTTTTCTTGGTAACCTTATTGAATCAGAAAGTAAACAGAGAAGTTGAAGATCTTGAAGACAATTTAACGACTGGTGATTAGAATAATCTTTGGAGATAATAAAAAATGAGAAAAAATTTATTCCAATACGTAGAAGAAGAAGAAGCTGAAATTAATATAACACCGATGCTTGACGTTGTTTTCATCATGTTAATTTTCTTTATTGTCACCGCTTCATTTGTCAAAGAATCTGGCTTGGAAGTAAATCGACCAGATGCTCCTACTGCTGTTAAAAAAGAAAACGCAAACATTCTTGTTGCAATTGGTGCAAGTAATGAAATATGGATTAATCGAAGACGTATTGACCCCAGGGCTGTTCGAGCAAATATAGAAAGGATGCATGCTGAAAATCCAGAAGGAGCGGTCATTATTCAAGCTGATAAAAAAGCATTTACTGAAACCTTAGTGCTTGTTATGGATTCAGCACGTCAAGCTGGTGTTTTCAATGTTTCCATCGCGGCAGAAACGGAATAATTTAAAAATATGCCACAAGCCTTTCAACAAGTTGAAGACCCAAAAATAAGACTTGGACTTGCTGCACTTGTAGCTGTCTTTACCACATTTGGAATCCTTTGGATCATGCAAATACTCATCGCAACGGGTAAAGGGGCAATCACTTCTAAGTATGAAGGTCGTTTTGTAGATTTTGTCCGTATTGAAAAAGATGAATCCTTAGAGACCAAAACTTTGAAACCAAAAAAACCGCCTGAACCAGAACAGCCGCCTCCCGATACTCCACCTCAACTAGATGAAATTGATGCATCAGTACAAACTGTAAACATTGGAGCTGTCGACACGGAAGTTGGAGTTAATGTTGGAGGTATTGGTGGATTTAATGCTGCTGAAGGGGAGTATTTACCGATTGTTAAAGTTGCACCTATTTATCCTAACAGAGCTTTAACCAGAGGCATTGAAGGAAATTGCATAGTCGAATACACAGTAACAAGAAATGGAACTACCAAGGACCCTAAAGTTGTTGAATGCACTAGCAGTCTATTTGCCAATGCATCAATCAAGGCTGCAGCAAAATTTAAATACAAACCAAGAGTAATCAACGGTCAACCAATTGATGTTCCTGGTGTCATGCATAAAATAACATTTGAATTGGAGCAATAATTAAAAATGAAAATTCGAATAATTTTATTGGCTTTAGTTTTTATTATAAATGCCTTTGGATTCTCCAAAACCGAAGATGGTTTTATCGGCTTCGCGACTGCACAAGCACAATCAAAAGAGGACTATGAAGACAACACCAAAAGCAAACGCAAAACTAAAAAAACAGGCGCTATGACTGAGAGAGTAGCCAAAAAACTTCAAGAAGCTCAAGCAGTTATAGAAGCAGAACAATTGGAAGAGGGCATCGAAATCTTAAACGATATTCTAGAAATGAGAAGATTGACGGATTACGAAAGAGCACAGGTCAACTATTTTTTTGCTTACGTTGCTTATCTTAAAGAAGATTACAGAGGCGCTATCAATTACTACAACAAAGTTCTCATAGAAGAAGAAGTACCGGAAGGATTACTTTCTTCTGCTCGCTATACAATTGCTCAATTATGGTTTCAACTAGAAGAGTGGGACAAAGCGATCATAGCTGTTGATGACCTACTGGATAATTCGGAAAGCCCGAGACCTGATTTATACATTTTAAAAGGCTCTGCCCTATATCAGCTTAAAAGTTATGGTGAAATGATACCCGTGATACGCGCCGCAATTGATCTAGCAGAGGAAAGGGATCCTTTCAGAATTCAGTCATTGCAGGACAATATAAAATCGACTGCCGATGAAAATAGAGTTAAATACGATAAAAGTGGGACAACAGAAATTAATTACCCACAACTTGTGAGGATTATCAGCATAAAACTGAAAGGAGATCTAACTAAATTAAGAGAACGAGACGTTGAGCAAAAAACACTAATAGAAGAGACAATTGTTGATTTAGAAAAATCCATTGCTAATCTGGAAATTGGACCAACAAAAGAAAATTGGTGGCTTCTCCTAAGAGCGGCATACTTTGAACTTGACGACATAGAGAACGTTCGTATTATCCTTGAGCGTCTGCTTTTTGAATGGCCCAAAAAAGAATATTGGACTCAATTGTCAGCAGTCTATGGCCAACTAAAATTTGACGATAAACAAATGTCGAGTTACCGAACTGCTTATGAAGAAGGCTTCCTTGAAAAAAGTAATGAATTGGTTCAAATGGCACAACTCTATCTTTCAATGGAAGTTCCATACAAAGCAGCAGTTATTTTACAAAAGGGCTTCGATGCTGGACAAGTTGATCCTGAGGTTAAAAATTGGAGACTATTATCCCAAGCTTGGTTTCTCGCTGCAGATGATCAAATGGCAATTACAGCACTACGTGAAGCTGCTAAATTGTCAGACGATGGAGAATTGGATATCCGCTTAGCTCGATCTTTAGCAAATATTGCAGACTTTGAAGGGTGCGTTCAGTCTGCAGAAATTGCCATCAATAAAGGAGACCTTAAAAGAGACGATGAATCTTACATAACATTGGGCATGTGCCAATTTGAAGTAGCTGCTTATGAAGGTTCAAAATCATCTTTTGATTTAGCAGAAATAGATGCTGAAAGAAGAAAACAACTAGCCTTAGATAACTGTGCAGCAATTGAAAACATGACCAAGGAAGACTTTGTTAAAACGCTTGAACAACAAGAACAAGATCTTAAAAAAGGAAAAGAAATTGAAGAAAAGATACTTTCATGTGTATTGCCAGCCTCTTTGAGAACTGTAAACAACTGGCAAAAGTTTCTTGAAAAAGAAGTTGCACGTGTCACTCAATTGCAGAACCAACTGAGAGACATTGAAGAACAATTAAGAAATAGAGAATCTCAAGCCATTTCTTTTTAAAACGTCAACTTTAAATCACATCAGTGAACATTTTAATTGCTGTGATGCCCAAAAATAATGCAAACAATTTTCTCAGTCTATTCTGAGAAATACGGTGTGCAAAATTAACACCAATAGGTACAGTGAGCAAGGTTGCTGGAACAATAAAACAAAATGCAATCAAGTTAACATAACCAATCGACATTGGAGGTAAAAGTTCTTGGCCTAATCCGCCAATAATGAAGCCTATAGAACCAGGTATTGCGATAACTGTGCCAAAGGCTGCAGATGTCCCAACAGCTTTCCTTATTTCTATACCTGAGTAATTCATCATAGGTACACTTAGACTGCCTCCCCCAATTCCCATCATCACCGAAATCAAGCCGATAAAGATAGGAGCTACTTGAAATAACAATTTAGATGACGATGCCATAGATTGATTTGTTTTTCGATCAATAAACATTTCTATCGAAACCAGTGTAGCTATAGAAGCAAAAATACCAGTTAATACTTCAAAAGTTGCATGGCTTGCTAGAACTGAGCCTATTACCGTCCCTAATAACATTGGTATAATCCATTTCCTAAATACTTTTTGATCAAATGAACCTCGATTTCTATGTTGGATTGCTGAACGTATGCTGGTAGGTACAATGATTAACAAAGAGCTTCCCACAGCAACGTGCATAATAATAGACTGATCGTAACTTAGATAGTTCAAAACATAGTAAAGCAAGGGGACAACAACAATGCCGCCGCCAACTCCTAATAGTCCAGCCAATATCCCTGCAATACAACCAGAAAAAAGAGTCAAAACAATTAAGCTGATTAAGTTGATATCCATACTTATCTAACAATGAATTAATTCAATTAATTCATTGTTTGGTCCTCGTTTTAAAGACGAAAATCTGGAGTGATGAGAAGGCAATCTTGAAGGATATGTGCTCTTGGTTTGTTGATCTGATTTATAGTGAAGAAAACTAACCATAGCAATACCTTCAGGCAAATAACCGTGCAGCGTATATCTGTCAGTTGATTCATCTGGTAATTCATCTAACTCAATCATTGACTGGTCTTTTAACGATAAAGCTGCAACCTTGTATTTTGTATCTTCCGGGTAATTAAAAACCCTTGATATTGATCGAATTCTTGACTCTATCACTGTCGCTTTAGTTAACTCAAAATTATCACAAAAGTAATCCTGCATTTCATCCAAAGACTTACCTCCTAAGACTACAATGAATGTCTGATCAACAAATGAGCGAGGTATTGGGTTATCAAATTCAGGGACATTTTTTTTAAATTGGGTCAGATAAAGAATTTCATTGGCTGGGCCTATTACTTGCATGGCCCTGATATCATTTGTGAAAGAGAGATCTGCTGGTGCACCAATTATCTTAAAAGGTGATTCCTCCAATTCAATAGCAAGTCGATCAACATCCTCAACAATAAGTTCAGCAGCATTCCAGCCAGTGCTTTTAAATGCAGTGTAATTAAATAGATCTGGCTGATGGATAAACCTAAATGAGAAATCATCTGATTTCTCTGGTTGCATAACTACATAGTCATTGCCTTTAATCCTGTCAGCATCCCATGCAGAGGATTCTTTTGAGTTAATTTGACCTGATTTAGTGACCCGATACCTAAGAAACTTTTGATAAGCCTCAACCATCTGATTCAGGTCAGAAGTTGAAACGGTAACGGCTGTAATCTTTCCTAAGTTTGTCATTGTGTGAACATTTCAAAACGTAGAGAATATCATAATATTGGTTTACACTGATCAGAATCAATCAATGAGTGATAAGAGGTATTTATTGTGAGTTCAATTTCTATACTTGAAGTAGGTCCAAGAGATGGATTGCAAAGTGAACCAGAAATCTTACCGACCGAGATAAAGAAAGAATTTATTGTTAGGACCATTAATGCTGGCATCAAGCAAATTGAGGTAACCAGCTTTGTTCATCCAAAGAAAGTCCCCCAAATGGCAGATGCCGAAACTCTGGTTGAAAGCCTACCAGATAGAGAAGACGTTACGTATATCGGACTCATCATGAACCAGAAAGGGTTTGAACGTGCTCGAGATTGCGGTATTGATGA
>ENA-UPTF01001259-UPTF01001259.1-marine-metagenome-genome-assembly--contig:-NODE-1259-length-16259-cov-14.562971_pt1 | contig 16259 bp, 12 predicted proteins | sample MGYA00238166_ERZ767019 | MGnify/ENA primary metagenome ERZ767019 (study PRJEB28930, sample SAMN06266391) | marine metagenome | isolation source: Sea water from 250 m depth | place: Atlantic Ocean...
TTATCCTTTTTTACTAACTTCTCAGTTTTTTGTTTTCCAACATCAGGTTTGAAAGTATCGTCTTCATAGAACATTTTTACATCTGAACCTCCCATTTTTCTGCCCAGGTGATCAAGTGCCAGCTCAACGGCATCACGCATATCATTTCCAATAGCACCAGCACCACCTGTAAGTGTAGTGACAAATCCAATTTTAACTGTTTCAGCCATTGCAATTTGACTTATAAACATTGCTGCAGAAGCTGAAATCCAGAATAATATTTTCCTCATATTCTCTCCTTAATTTTGCAAAAGAATGTTTTACTAGTAGGACTTGGAATAATGCCCCAAAGAAGGAAGACAATAACTCTACTCTCAGGGTATGTCAACTAAAAACTGAGTATTTATGCTGTAATTTCTCTGGTTGAGGACTAAAAATATTTTGAATTCCAATCACAATTTATTTGAATTATAAATTCACAGGAAATTGCTGATTAATATGATTCGGTGTATTTCAAGGTATTAATATTACATTTTTCATTTTAGATCTACTTTTAGTAGATCTTTTAAAGAGGCCAAATTAATTCTAACCGAGCTATAGTTAAAAGCTTCTTTAGTTTATCATTTTAATTCATTCAGGTAATTACCCACACATACCACATCTTTTTTAACCAGTTTATAAAATTCACTGTTATGTCCCAGCCCAGGGTTGCTTCTGTGCCTCAATTCGTGAACTAGAGTATTAAGTAATTGGTTTTTTTTGGGCAAACCAAAGAACCAAAAGTTTGAGCGATGAATTTTGATATGTTCTTCTCCCCAGTAAATTCCTGCTTCTCCATATTGGATAAAATTCTTGTGGACTGGACGCTCCCTGGTATATTTAATTGGTACAGTAGTGATTTTGCTCTTCATTATTGAAGGAAGACATGGGACTTCCAACAGCAGTTCAGCTAAATCTATAATATGCTTTTGCCTTGCTTCAGGAAATTCTAAAAACGGGTCAAGCAGGTGCCAGCGGTCTAAAATGAAAAATAAAAGTATTCCGCACAGTAGAAAGACAAGGCTAAATTGTGCAAACTTAGAAAATAAATTTTTATCTGATGAATGCGATTTAAGGTGCCTCTTTTTCCAGGCAACCCATTCGTCCCATTCTTTTTGTAAATAACTAATATTTATTAAATTATTTGTGTCATTATCTTTATCATATTCTATCTTGCTGCTTAAGGAATATGGAGTTTGAAAAAATAAATGCTCTCCACAATTGCGACAAATTATTCTAACAAAATACTCACCATCTTTCCCAGACAGTGGAATAATTTTGAATTCTTCTCCAGCACAAGACGGACAGTGGAGATTGAAATTTCCCTGAGAATCTTCTGGACACAAAATACTATTTTTTGAAGTTGAACTTATAAAGTGCTTACGGGACAGGAAAAAACTTTTCAGTAGTTTTATTTTATCTCTAAAAGAGATTATACAAGAATTCTCAATTACTTAAAAAAAGTATTTATACTGACGTGAATATAAATACTGACTGCAAAACATTAATCGTTTTTTTTACAAGAGAGTTTTACAGTTTGTTTTATTATCAGGTGTATTTCTTAAAACATCGTTTTAGAATTGTCAACAGATTCGCGAAAGATCAGTTCTGATAAAGATATTAGACTTTAGCTGCAGCTCATAAATATTTTGAAATTTTAGATTTAAGAAATCATTTTTATAATTTGGATAAAATTTTTCAGATTTGCGGAAAATAATAGAAAATTAAGGAATATATACTTTAATAGAATTTCCTGGACTTAAATTATCTTGCATTTCACACGTTTTAGAAAGGACAATGCATGTGATAAAAAATAACCCATGCATAAGAAAAGTTAATAATTTTTTGAGTATATCCAATTTCCGTAAAAGGGGGAGCTAATGTCAGCAAGTACAAGTGAAACAGTCAAATCAATTGGAATGAAGGATGCTTCATTATTCCGGCAACAGGTCTACATAAACGGCAAATGGTCTGATGCTGACAATGGAGAAAGCAATGAAATTACCAACCCGTCCAACGGACAGGTATTAGGTACCGTACCAAATTGTGGAACTGCTGAGGCGAAAAGAGCAATAGAAGCAGCAAATACTGCTTGGCCTAAATGGCGCTCTAAAACATCAAAAGAACGTGCTGCGATCTTACGCCGCTGGTATGAGCTGATGATGGAAAATCAGGAAGACCTCGCGCGCCTAATGACTGCAGAGCAGGGAAAGCCACTGACAGAATCCATTGGAGAAATAGCATATGCGGCAAGCTTTGTGGAGTGGTTTGGTGAAGAAGGCAAACGACTCTATGGGGATACTATTCCTGGACATGCACCAGATAAGCGTATTGTAGTTATCAAGCAGCCAATCGGAGTTACAGTAGCAATAACTCCATGGAATTTCCCTGCAGCAATGATAACCAGGAAAGCTGCTCCTGCATTAGCTGCAGGCTGTCCAATGGTCATCAAACCAGCTCCGGATACACCTTTTTCAGCACTTGCCCTTTGTGAGCTGGCTGATCGAGCAGGAGTGCCTCCCGGAATATTAAGCACAATTACTGGAGATGCAGTTGAAATTGGCGGAGAATTTACAAGCAATCCAATAGTAAGAAAACTAAGTTTCACGGGTTCAACCGGAGTTGGTAAGTTACTCATGAAACAATGTTCAGGCACCGTCAAAAAACTTGCACTTGAACTTGGAGGCAATGCACCTTTCATTGTTTTTGACGATGCTGATTTGGAAGCTGCTGTTTTAGGAGCACTGGCCAGTAAATTCAGGAATGCAGGGCAAACCTGTGTCTGCGCCAACCGAATTATGGTGCAAAGCAAGGTATATGATAAATTTTGTGATATGCTGGCAGAAGCAGCTAAAAATATAAAAGTTGCGGACGGTTTTGAAGATGGATCCCAGCAGGGGCCACTGATTAATGATGCTGCTGTTGCAAAAGTTGAAAGCCATGTTAAAGATGCCCTTTCCAAAGGAGCAAAACTTCTTGCTGGGGGACAGAGACACCAACTTGGCGGAACATTTTATGAGCCCACAGTACTTTCAGGAGTAACAAAGGAAATGCTGGTTGCAAAAGAAGAGACATTTGGACCAATGGCGCCTGTATTCAAATTTGAGACAGAAGAAGAAGCGATTGACTCTGCAAATGACACAGAATTTGGTTTAGCAGCATATTTTTACAGCAGGGATATTGGACGTATATGGAGAGTTTCTGAAGGCTTGGAATACGGCATTGTTGGAATAAATGAAGGAATTATTTCTACTGAAATGGCCCCATTTGGAGGAGTAAAAGAGTCTGGAACTGGGCGTGAGGGTTCGAAATATGGTATCGAAGATTACCTCGAAATCAAGTATCTTTGCATGGGCGGAATAAATGACTGATTATTGCATCAAATTGCAAAAAATTTATTAATTATTTTGAGATCATCAATTGAAAATTAATCTGGAATTAATGGGGCCTCTGGTGGATTTTCTACCAGATTCAGACAAAGGGAAAGCAACCATGATACTGAATAATGATTCTACTATTACGGATATGTTGGACAAACTTCAAATCAAACGAAAGGTTGTTGTAGCTGTCAATGGAGATGAAGAGAAAGGACTTGACCACGTTCTCAGTGACGGTGATGAGGTACTTGTTTTCACTGTTATCAGTGGAGGTTAGCAACTAATTTACAAAATCAATCAGGATAGAAATATGTCTTACGGTTACACAGGGAAAATATTGCATGTAAACTTATCAAAAAGTGAGCTGGAAATTGAAGAACCAGATGAACAGTTTTACCGCACTTATATGGGAGGTAGTGCGATGGGAATGCACTATGTTCTTAAAGAAACCCCAGTAGGAGTTGATCCCTTCAGTCCGGATAATGTCCTTGCTTTATGCACAGGAATCTTAACAGGAACACCAATTTCCGGACAAAGTCGCTTAACTTCCGTAGCAAAATCACCACTTACAGGTTGTATTGGAGACGCACAAGGTGGTGGTTACTTTCCTGCTGAAATGAAATTTTCAGGATTTGATGCAGTAATTATCAAAGGCAGGTCTCCAAAACCGGTATATCTTTGGTTGCATCACGGAGAGGCGGAACTGTGCGACGCTAGCCATTTGTGGGGGCTTACAACAGGGGACGCTGAGGATAAACTTAAAGAAGAACTGGATGATAAGAGAATTGAAGTCCTGCAGATTGGACCTGCAGGAGAGAACCTTGTTCGATATTCTGCACTGATCAGTATGAGTAACCGCGCAAATGGACGTACCGGAATGGGAGCAGTGATGGGTTCAAAAAACCTCAAAGCAGTTGTAGTCAGAGGGAAAATGAAACCTGCTATTGCTAATCCGGAAAAATTTAAGGAACTTCAGAAATTGGCCAAGGCTAACTTGGAGCCAACGGGCATGGACGGTTTTGGCAAATATGGGACTCCAGGTGTATGTTCTCCACAACATAGAGCCGGAGGATTGCCAACTTATAATTTCAACAGCGGAAACTTTGATAAACATGAAGAAATTGATGGCCACAAACTTTACAATGAGCATCTAAGAGGTCATGAAAAAGATGACCAAAATCGTTTTGGCAGGGATACCTGTTTCAGCTGTTCAATCAAATGCAAGCGTGTTGCGCAAATCGATGAAGGTCCATTTAAAACAGAAGCTAAATACGGTGGTCCGGAATATGAAACCCTTGCCACTTTTGGAAGTTATTGCGGAATCAGTGACATGGATGCGATTATTCATGCGAATGCACTGTGCAACATGTATGGAATGGACACCATTTCCTGCGGGGCCACAATAGCATGGGCCATGGAGTGCTGGGAAGAAGGTAAATTAACCATGAAAGATACAGGCGGTATCGAACTGAAATATGGAAATGCTGAAGCAATGGTAAAAATTACCGAAATGATAGCCAAGCGCGAAGGTTTCGGAGAGATTCTAGCGGAAGGCTCGAAGAAAGCTGCAGAAATCATTGGTCGCGGAACTGAAGAATACTTAATTACTAGTAAGGGTCAGGAAGCTCCTGCACATATGCCCCAGGTAAAACGCAGCTTGAGCGTTATTTATGCGGCAAATCCGTTTGGGGCTGATCATGAGTCCAGTGAACATGATCCTGGTTACAAAGCTTATCCGGAACGCATGAAGGAAATCGGACTGACTAATCCACAGGAGAAATTGGCACTTAACAAGGAAATGATGCGCTTTGCAATGATCACTCAGCATTTGTCCAGTGCGGTGGACAGTATCTCAGTTTGCGCATTTATTTTTGGAGCCTCCTTTCAGCTTTATACGCCTGAACAATTGGTCCAAGCAATTAATGCTGTAATGGGCTGGAATGTAGATATGGAAGAGATTCTGGAAGTTGGTGAGCGCCGCCTCAACATGTTAAGGGCTTTTAATTCAAGAGAAGGCGTAGGCAGAGAATCAGACACTCTTCCGAAAAAGATGTTTAAACGGCCTCTTAAAGGCGGCAGGTCTGATGGTTATGTTTTAAATGAGGAAGAATGGGAAGCTGCTTTGGAAGATTACTACCGCTTATGCGATTGGGATGTGGAGACAGGACACCCGTCACTAAAAAAGATGGAATCGCTTGGGCTAGGCTGGGTAGTTGCTGAAAACAACGTGCTCTCCGAAGTTATTAACTAAGCCATTAGTTTAAAAATTCTAAATCACATTAGAAGCCGGTGAGAAAGTGTCAATCCAAAATAGACGCCCACTGATAGAAGACAGTCCGGCAAATGATGACTTTTGGAATCCTGACGCATTGAAGGTAGTCAATACCAGAAGTCTGCAAATGCGTCAGACTTTTGAAAAAGTAAAATCTGTTGCTCCCACAAAAACAACAGTTCTGCTTTTAGGAGATACCGGTGTAGGCAAGGGAACCTTAGCCAAGCTCATCCATCAGCACAGCAGCAGGAAAAATGAGGCGTTTATTCATGTGCATTGCGGAGCATTGCCGGATACCCTTGCAGAAAGTGAATTGTTTGGTTACGAAAAAGGGGCTTTTACTGGTGCAGAAAAGCGTAAACTGGGCAGATTTGATAGTGCTCAAAAAGGAACGATTTTTCTTGATGAAATAAATACGATATCCTCAACCATGCAGATTAAGCTGCTGCAGGTTCTTCAGGATCGTATTTTCCAGCGTGTGGGTGGAGAATCTCCTATTGAAGCAGATGTACGGGTGATTGCAGCATCCAACTCTGATTTGCAGGAGATGTGTGACCAGGGGCTTTTCCGTAAAGATCTATATTACCGACTCAGTGTATTCCCTCTTGAAATTCCTTCTCTTCAGCAGCGTTCTGAAGATATTCCAGACTGGATTTACTATCTGCTTGACTGGTTTAACAAGCATTATTTTAAAGATATCCAGGATGTTGAACCTATTGTGGTAAAGGCGCTTCAGGAATATGCATGGCCTGGCAATATCCGTGAATTGGAAAATGTAATTGAGCGAGCTTATATTCTTGAAACAACATCTGTTCTCAGGGAGGAGAGCTTTCCGCAGGAACTTTTTTCTGGAATAAATAATTCTTCAAAAGTTGCGATGGATTTAACTCAGCCTCTGGCGGAAGTCCGTCGTCAGGGAGTGGAACATCTGGAACGAAATTATCTAAAGGAATTATTAACAGAACACAAAGGACGTATTAACCGTGCTTCCGAAACTGCAGGCATCACAACGAGACAACTTCACAAACTTCTTACAAAGCATGGAATCCGCAAGGAGGATTTTAAAGAGCCCCAATTTGCAACCACATAATTAAATTGTTTCCTGCCCAGAGAATTATATATCTTTTTATCTCTTTAAAAAAGTATATACAATAGCATTTATTTCAATTACTTACCGAATCTAAAATCAAATATTTCAGAGATATAACTGTTTCAGTATCTAATCTTAAAACCAGCTGATTTTTTAAAGTCAATAGAAGACTATTTAACCGGTTAATTTGAATTGGAGTATTGATCTGTAAGTTTCAGGCGCTGAATTTTACCTGAGGGGCCTTTAGGTAGTTCGTTCAGGAAAAAGTAGTGAGTTGGGGACCTATATTTTCCTACGGCATCCAAACATAGTTTTCTAAGTTCAGATTCAGGAACATTTTCCCCTGGACGCGGAGCTATGGCTGCTGCGACGGTCTGCCCGTAATGATCATCCGGAAGTGGGAACGCCGCTGCTTCCATTACCCTCTTATGCCTGTATAACACATCATCAATTTCTCGAGGTGATATGTTCTCCCCGCCTTTGATAATCAGTTCTTTCAGACGTCCGGTGACAAATACGTAGCCGTCAGAATCCATCTTTCCAAGATCACCGGTTCGATACCATCCATCAGTGGTGAATGCTTCACGCGTTGCTTCAGGATTTTTAAGATAGCCTTGCATTAAATTTAATCCTCTTACCTGTACCTCACTTTCAGTTTCCAAAGCTGCTACAGTCCCGTCGGCGTCAGCAATTCTGACTTCGTTGCCATATGCTATTCCAGGTGAACCAAGTTTGTGCAGCTTCGGGTCAATTGGGTTTGAAAGTAACGGAGAAGCAGTTTCAGTAATACCCATCGTTTCAACAATTTTTATTCCGAAACGTTCTTCAAATGCTTTATGCAGAGCAGGAGGTAATGCTGCAGATGCTGAGCGCCCAAACCGAACCCTTCCCAGTTTTGATTTTATTTTTTCTCCTTCTTCAATATTCATCAAATAGGAGAGAATTGTCGGAACTGCGCTGAACCAAGTACATTTTTGGTCAACCATCCAGAACCAGAATTTTGACGCCTGAAAACGTTGAGGCATAACTAATCCTGAACCGTTGACTAGTGTGCCCATAACAGAAACTACCTGCGCGTTGATGTGGCAGAGCGGCAATACACATAAGCTGTTGTCATCAGGTGTCAGTTCATGAGCCACCTCAGTGTTCCAACCTCCATAAAGAAGACTTTCATGTGTGTGTATAACTCCCTTTGGACGTCCTGTAGTTCCCGATGTGTAAATAAGCAGGGCCTTTTCTTTCGGGTTGGGTATATACTTAAGCAGTTTCTTGACCGGAACGGTGTCATTCCAAACCGGCAGGTTGTCCTGATGATTCAGTATGATTTCGGGTTTGTTTGAAAGTTGAGAAAGTGCCTGTTCTGCTAATTCTTGATATTGGTGCGCTACGAACAGGATTTTAGTTTCAGAATGTTCTATTACATAAGCTAATATATCTCTTCCGGATAAGGGATTTGCCAGTAAAACTTGAAACCCTCCGTACATTCCGCCCAGAAGTAATTCCAATGCTGTTTGCCCATTGCCAAGCAAGCCCGCTACAGGCACTTCCCGGGAAAGTCCTTTACCCGACAAATAGCATGCTACTGATTGAACACGTTGTTGAAATTCTTTCCAGGTGCAAGAGCTTCCGGTTTCAGGATAAACCACATACTTCTGTTCCGGAATAGTATCCGCGTGGAGATCTATCAAACTTTGGATTGTATGTCCTGAGGGATTCACAATTTATGTTATTGATTTCGTTTATTTGTGAAGTTTAGGAAACTTTCTTATCGACCATATTTTTCCCAGAAGTCACCAAATATTTCTTCTTCGCTGGGTTCTACTGGAGTTACAGGATGAACTACACGGACGATATTAAGAAAATGTCGATAATTCAGATTGTCACTGATGCTGTTTCTTCCCCACGTACCGCAACCCATTGAAAGAGAAAAGGGCATACCGTTGCCAAAACTACCACCAGTGGCCAGGCAGTGTGGCTGATTTACAATTACACGACATGCAGGCAGGTTCAGTCCCATTTCCACGGGGCGTGTTTCATCTTTTGAATGCAGTCCAACAGAATGTCCTTTTCCCTGGAATTCGTATAATTCTATGATTCTTTGGCAGGCAGATTTAAAATTTTCTGCTCGATACAAAGTCAGAACCGGACTGAGTTTTTCTCCAGAGAATGGATGTTCGCTTCCTGTGCCGGTTTCTTCCACCATCAGCATTTTGGCCTGCCTCATTTCCGGACGCTGAAAACCAACAACTGTCGCGATCTCAGATGCAGATTTAGCAATCAGATGTGGATTCAATTTTCCCTGAATCCATAAATTATCCCTCAACTCTTGTGTTTCCTTATGATCAAGCAGAACACCACCCTCTTCCTGCAGTGCTTCAATGGCATTTTCATAAACTTCATCCACAATCACCAGGCTGTTTTCAGATGAGCAGCTTGTTGCGTTGTCAAATATCTTTGAAGTCACTACCTTGCTTGCGGCTGAGGCCAGGTCAGCAGTTTCATCTATAATTACCGCTACGTTACCTACACCAACGCCAATTGCCGGAGTCCCACTTCTGTAAGCTGAACTTACATTTTTTTCTGATCCTGTAACCACAACCATGTCAACAGACTGCATCAGTTTATTGGTTGCCTCCTTGCTGGCAGGGGATGAGATTTTCTGAATGAGGTGCTCTGGGTGGCCAAGTCGGACCAGGACCTTTTGCAGAATTTCAACTATCAGTTCACAGATGGCATCTCCTTTAGGGGACGGAGCTAATATGATCGAGTTTCGTCCTTTAATTGCGTTGAGAGTATTATTCAGCGGAGTTGCAATCGGATTTGTGGAAGGAGTTACTGCCCCTACAACGCCTATTGGACGGGCAATTTCAACTAACCCCTTTTCCGGAAGTTCTTTGATCACACCAACCGAGGGAGTATTTTTTAAGTCCCTGAGGAGGCCCAATGTCTTACGGTAATTTTTGGTGAATTTATCATCAGCATTCCCCAGTCCTGTGTCATGGACAGCCTGATTTGATAAAGAACGGTTAGTTCCCGGCTCTAGTAATGCCCATGCAAGACCTGTTATCAACTCATCAACAACTTCTTGTCCAGCACTTTCAAACTCAGTTTGAGCTGCCTTTGCCTGTTTGATAATTGTTTCAATTGAAATTTGCGGCATAAATTAAATTTTAGTGGGATTCGGAAATATTTTTTAATAATTCACTCTAATCTTCCGGTCTAAGTCCATTGAAATATTAGATTATATAAAAGTTTGAGTTACTCACACTTTCTCCAAATGATCAAATAATACATTCATGTGAGTCAATTTGCGGTCATGATATTATCTTACATAAACAGACGACGGTGAGCATGTTAAAATAAAAATGATTTGCAAATAATTTAGAAACAGCTTTATCAAGGAATTTTATAATGCATTAAAAGTTATGAAACTGCCGAGAAAAATCAGGCACAAGAAAAAAATTTTCTTGAAAATTTCTTCAGAAATCCTTTTTCTCATTAACTGACCAACTAATACTCCTATAATTGCAGGAAAAATTGCAAATGCTGACCAGCCAGACAATTCCAAGGTTAGAATATTTTTCGTTTTGAGTGAAACAATCAGCATCAGGGTTAATGCCGTGAATAAAACCCCCATTGACTGTATCAATGTGTCTTTGCGAAATCCAATTGCCTGAAAATAAAACACACATGGTACAACAAAAATGCCTGTCATTCCTGTAAGTACTCCGTTAATTAATCCAATAAACGGCGCAAGCCACCACTCATTTTTTGTTTTAACTTCGAATCTGAGACCGAACAGACTAAATGTGGAATAAATAATCAGGAGAACACCCAGAAGGGCAGAAAGATATGAGAGGGAAACACTTGTCAGTGCTATTGAACCAAACCACACCATCATGCTGGCTGTAATTATCAGGGGCCAAAGACGGATTAGAATTGTAAATAATTCTCCTCCTGCTCCAGCTTGCCATAAGTTGGTTACCAGAGATGGAATCAACAACAGAGAAATAGCGTTAGGCAAGTTAGTAATGACTGTTAAAAATGCAATACCAACTGTCTGAAAACCAACTCCAATGATTCCTTTAAGCAGACCTGCAAGTAATATAGCACTAAAAATTGCGAAAGCAGTTGCATAATCAAACACTTTTTATTCACTCCCATACAGGTTGAATGGATTGAAAATTTCGGTCAGACATCTGTTATGCGTCACTGTGCTATGTCATTTTTTAGCAGATTTAAATGCGTGATACACTATCTATGTGACCTCATCAAGCAACAGATACATTAATATTTCAATTCAGATAAAATCCAGTCTAAGATATTTCCAGCTATTTAGCATGATATATTTAGATAACAAAAAAGTATAAGATAAATTATTCTTGACATATTATTAAATTAAGTTAGATTACCTGATCATTCTTCACACTTCAGTGATGATTGTTGATTGTAGTCAATTAAAAAGGAGGCACAGTGAAAAAAATATATCTTAAAAAATTAACTGCATTTGGATTTGCAGGCTTACTGAGTTTTTACCTGGCTGGTTCAGCAGGGGCATTCGAATGCAAGGTCAAGCAGAGCAGCATGGCTAAGCCTTCAGGTTTTCCCAGTCGTGCATTAACCATGATTGTCCCATATGGACCTGCTGGAGGTTCAGGACAGATAGCAGCAGCAATGGCTGAAGCTGTTACCGGTCATACCGGTGTAAGCATTAACCGTGACCACAAACCTGGCGGTTCAGGCACCGTAGGCATGACAGCATATATGGCTGCCCCTGCAGACGGTTACGCAGTACTTGAGCATATTGATGATGCTTCATCTGCTCACGCCCTGGATTCAAGCAGGCCTAACCCTTCAGTTGACCTGATTCCTCTGGTGATATCACAAGTTACATTTTCTCAGATATATATACGTACAAATGAGACTCGTTACAATGACTGGAAATCATATGCAAAATGGGTTAAAGCTCAGAACGGGAAATCAACCATTGCCAATGTTTCAAAAGAAGGCTCGATGGAGCGTGTAACAATGAAATTCATTACAGAAGCTGCTGGCTTGAAAATACAGCAGATTTCCTTCGACAAGGGTGCACCTCGTTATGGTGCTCTGCTGGGCGGACAGGTCGATGCGCTTTTTGAGCAGCCCGGTGATGTCAGGAAGTTTCTTGACGCAGGCAAATTCAAGCCTATCCTGACAATATTTAATGAAAGGCCATCTGTCTTTGCCAGTGTCCCAACACACAGGGATATGGGAATGTCATTTGAGCCGCTTTTGCGTTTCAGAGGATTTTACGTACACGCAAATGCGCCGGCTAACCGGGTTGAATGGCTTCAATGGGCATTCCAGCGTGCATATTGCCAGGACAGCTATCAGAAATTCAATGAATCCAAATTCATGACTGTGATTGACAGTTACCGTGACACCGCTGGTGCCAGAATACTAATAAATAACTCCATTGCTCAATACAGAGATGTTTATAAAGCAATGGGTCTGGATGTTAAATAATTTTTTCTTATTTATTTAATTTCTAAAACACCATTTCTAAATAGTGTCCGGTACTTCCCCACCGGACACTTTCCAAAATATTTCTCAAGCATTTGGAGATGAGCAAGTTAAAGGTTTCTCATATCGTTGAAACCAGTGTTTGGATAGCCATTATTGCTGTCTTTTTTGCCTTCTCATTTGAATTCGATCAGGAGATCGAAATATATATTTTCGGTGCTACAGGCTGGCCAAGAGCAGTTTTGGGCATCCTACTGCTGGTGGTGCTTGGTAATTTTTTTCACCTATATAAAAAAGGTTCTGAAGAACAACAGGGTCGTATAGGGATAACAGACGATGATGAGGTTATTTCATATGAAAGTTTTCGCTCTGTGCAGAAACTGGTAGCAATTTTACTGCTTCCTTTCATTTATGCATGGTCTCTCAAGCCTGTAGGTTTCTATTCGGCCACGCCGATTTTCATCGCATTGGTAATTATGCTTCTTGGAGAAAAGAGAGCAAAGTGGATTTTGGCAAACACATTGTTCATATATTTCCTGATTATTTTACTTTTCATGGTTTTGCTGAACGCCCCTCTGCCGCAGGGCAATGTTTCACCATTCTACGATTTCAGTGCTTTCATGCTTACAATTAACACCAAGCTGCATCAATCCTTTAATTTTTAATCCAAGATAATGATTGATAACTTTCTTGCCGGAAGTCTTGCTCTGTTTGGAGACCCTTTTTCCATTTCAATCTTTGTCTTTGGTGTAGTTGGTGGGATGTTATTTGGCGCTATTCCCGGGGTCAGCATGCTGACTCTTGCTGCCATATTGCTTCCATTTACAGCAAATTTTGACCCGGCTCAAGGTGTTATGCTTTTTGCCGTTATTTACTGCACCGGTACCTATGGAGGTGCAATTACAGCGATTCTGTTCAATATTCCAGGTGCTCCTGAAAATGCTCCTACTGCATTCGATGGATACCCCATGACACGCAACGGTCAATCAGGAAAAGCAGTTGGAGCTGCAGTACTTTGTTCTGCTATTGGCGGGGTAACTTCTGCAGTAGTAATGATGGCAGCCACAGAACCTCTGGCTAACTGGGCAATCTCCAATATAGGTCCCCCTGAGATTTTTGCATTGGTGTTTTTTGGTCTGGCAGTGGCTTCTTCAGTTGGAGGAAGGACCCTCTGGAAAGGCTGGATTTCCGTATTGTGCGGTTTGCTGATAGCTACAATTGGCCAGGACCCTGTGGGAGGAATCAATCGTTATAATTTTGGTTTTGCTGATCTTGCTGCGGGGATTGCATTCGTACCAGCTATTTTAGGATTTTTTGCAGTCTCAGAGATATTTGTACAGGCAGAAAAAAAAGCAATTGGCAAATATGTGGCTCCAGAACTAAGTCTTGATTTTCCTACTATATTAGAACTCTGGATTAATAAAATTGCAGTAGTAAGATCTATTATCGTTGGATTTTTTTGCGGTATCCTGCCAGGAATAGGGGCTACACTTGCAGCATTTATGGGTTATGGAGAAGCAGTACGCTGGTCCAAGAATAAGGAAGAGTTTGGTAAAGGTAAATTGGAAGGAGTAATATCTTCTGAGACTGCAAATAATGCCGCGACTGGAGCTGCCATGATTCCTTTACTAGCACTTGGACTTCCTGGTGGTGCCATGACGGCACTGATGGTTGGTGTATTCCAGATGCATGATCTGGAACCGGGGCCAATGGTGTTCTATAACTCACCTGATCTGATATGGATAGTTTTCGCCGCAATGTTTTATGCAAATTTATCTATTCTCTTCATAGGTTTAATTGAGACTAAGACTATACTTTATCTGCTGAAAATACCTTTTCAGTTTTTGGCACCTATGATTTTGCTGCTTTCAAGTATTGGCTCGTATATAGGAAGAGGTCTGGTGCTGGATGTAATGATTATGTTTGGTGCAGGAATAATTGGATTTTTGCTGAGAAGATCTGGTTATTCGATACCTGGTATTGTACTGGGAATTATATTGGGTAAAATTGGAGAACAGAATTTTGCTCAGGGAATGCAAATGGTGCACTATGACATTGTGGAATATTTGTCCAGGCCAATATGCCTGCTTTTAATTGTTGCAGGTTTGCTAACTTTATTGACAGGTGTATACAGGGCCGTATCATTTTCCATGAAATAATTAATACGCACAAGCACCAGAAGTAAATTTATATTTCTCAAAACTCTTAAATTTCTTGAAAGTCCAACTTATTATTGCTTGTTATTTAAAAATCCCAAATAGCTTAAACATACTATCTCGATAAAAATTCAATAAAAAAAATTTGAGGTGCCATAGCAATGCAGACTAAAGTACTTCATAGTTGAATAGTCTTTGAATTGATATCAGGAAGACCCATCATTAAAAGCTTACCCGTATCCCACCTGATCTCTGTTTTCTCAGTAAACAGATTAAATGAAACATATGAAATCTGACTTAGCATTATCAAATAAATCTGCAGTAAAAATGATTTTCTTGACATGTTTTGCTGAGGTCCTTTTAATGCAGGGTATTTTCACATTTTCATCAATGCTTCCTTTTTTCTTCACTGAATGGCATCTCGACAGTGTTGACGCAGGTTGGATAAGTGGCATTTATTACGGGTCCTACATGGTTTCTGTGATAATTCTTGTAAGTATTACAGACTGGATAGATGCAAAAAAAATATACATTGGCGGTGCTTTGATTACATGCCTGAGTTGTGTTGGTTTCGCCTTTTTTGCAGAGGGATACTGGACCGCAATGCTTTTCAGGACTATGGGTGGAATTGGCCTGGCCGGGACATACATGCCAGGGCTCAAAGCCTTGACAGACCGCTTAACAGGTAAATCCAGAGTAAGGGCAACATCCTTTTATACTTCCTCATTTGGTATAGGCAGTGCGCTATCCTTCTTAATCGGAGGTTACACACAGGACTGGTTTTCCTGGGAAACTGCTTTCTGGTTTGCAGGAATGTGTGCATTGCTTGCAATATTGATAGTTTGGATCACTCTGGATAATCTTCCTAATAAGGATGGGGCACGTTCGGGACTGCGTTCATTGGATTTCAGACCTGTGTTGCGTAATCCGAGAGCAATGGGTTGGATTGCCTGCTATTCAACACACAATTATGAACTTTTTGCATTCCGTTCCTGGATCGTCGCATACCTGGCTTTTGCTCTTTCAGGTACAGACATTGGAGACATTCAACCGTCGCTGATTGTATTTGTAGGTGTGCTGATGGGCATGCCCGCGAGTGTGATAGGCAATGAGTTGTCAATGCGTTTTGGAAGGCCACTTATTGTGAACAGCATTATGGTACTTTCTGCAGTATTTGCCTTTTTGGTAGGTAATAGTGCTGGTATGACAGCACCAATATTGATTGCAATTGTGCTGGTTTATGGATGTCTCGTGACAGGGGAATCTGCATCAATTACAACAGGCGCAATAGAAAGTGCAACAGAAGATAGTCGTGGAGTTACTTTAGCAGTTCATTCAAGTATCGGTTTCATTGGCTCTTTTCTGGGACCTGTAGGTTTTGGTATTGTTCTAAATACTTTTGGTGGACCTAACAGTGAACATGCCTGGTTTTGGGCTTTTGCCTCAACCGGTATAATTCTCCTGATAGGACCATTACTGAATTTCTATCTCAGGAACTATAAATTAGACATATCTGAAAATATTAAGCCCTGAATGTAAAAATTATATTAAATATTCCAGCAAGAAGGCTTAAATCTTTTTCCTTTATTGATCAATAAAAATATTTTACACTTTCATTGTATTGAAGAATTTTTAAATTTTTTTAATTAAAGAATGTCCATTTTAATTGATAACAATACAAAACTTCTGGTTCAGGGAATTACCGGTGCACAGGGCATGCTCCACACCCGCGGCTGCATAGATTATGGTACAAACGTTGTAGCGGGAGTAACTCCCGGCAAAGGAGGACAGGATTTTGAAGGTGTCCCGATTTTTAATTCAGTACTTGAAGCAGTCAAGGCAAC
>ENA-UPTF01001262-UPTF01001262.1-marine-metagenome-genome-assembly--contig:-NODE-1262-length-16245-cov-1.981816_pt1 | contig 16245 bp, 15 predicted proteins | sample MGYA00238166_ERZ767019 | MGnify/ENA primary metagenome ERZ767019 (study PRJEB28930, sample SAMN06266391) | marine metagenome | isolation source: Sea water from 250 m depth | place: Atlantic Ocean...
GTCCACCGGAAAACCCTTAAGAGCCGACAAAACGGACTGTAACACTACACGCCCATCTCGACTGCCAACGGCATCCTCACAGGCGCGCTCCGGATGTGGCATTAATCCCACAACGTTGCGGTCACGATTACAGATTCCCGCGATGGCATCGACCGAACCATTAACGTTCGACGCGTCGTCAAGACTTCCATCAGGGGAGGTATACCGAAATACTATTTGGTCGTGTTCCTGCAGAGATCGAATTGTGTCAACATCGGCATAGTAATTACCCTCACCATGGGCAATGGGAATCCGAAGAACCTGGCCTACTGTCGTGTCGTGGGTAAACGGAGTGTCGTTCGCCTCAACTCGAAGATGAACGTGTTCACAAATAAATTTCAGTGTCTGATTCCGCCGCATCCCACCTGGCAGTAAACCCGCTTCCAAAAGCACCTGAAACCCGTTACAAATACCGATAACGGGGCCGCCAGCAGCAGCAAAATCGGTCACCCGGCTCATTACTGGAGAAAATTTTGCAATCGCCCCAGTCCGTAGGTAATCTCCGTACGAAAACCCACCGGGAAGCACGACGACATCTGCACCTTTGAGATCCTGCTCTTTATGCCAGACCAGGCTCACCTGCTGTCCCAATACCTCCGTCAGCGCGTAATGCGCATCGTGGTCACAATTGGAGCCTGGAAAAACGATGACGGCAAACTTCATTCGATTTCTACTCGGTAGCTTTCGATTACCGGGTTGGCTAATAACTTATCAGCCACCTCCGACGCCAAAGTCCGCGCTTGGTCAATAGTCTCTGCCGCAATGTCGAGCTCAAAGTACTTGCCCTGGCGAACATCTTGAACATCATCGTACCCAAGAGAGTGCAAAGCACTCGTGATCGTCTTACCTTGTGGATCAAGAATTGACGGTTTCAACGTAACGAACACCTTGGCCTTCACGATCCCTCCAACACATGTGTTGCGAATGCACGATCCATAATCGCGTCTACATGCCGAAGCTGTACGTCAAGATCGAAAGCTCGTGAAATATCATCGCTCGACAGCACCGCCATCACTTCGGAATCACCCAATAACAACGACTTGAAATCGAGGCTCTCGTCATGCGAACGCATCGCATTTCGTTGCACCATCACGTACGCATCTTCGCGTGAAGCACCTCGGCTCGCTAGTTCTAACAACACAGTGCCAGAAAACACGACTCCACGCGACCGCTCAAGGTTGTCACGCATCCTTTCCGAATAGACAACCAAACCCTCAACAATGCGGGTAAAACGCCTGACCATATGATCGAGTGCGCAAAAACTGTCCGGCACAATCACCCGTTCAACGGATGAATGTGAAATGTCGCGTTCATGCCACAGTGCCACGTTTTCAAGCGCAGCCATCGCGTTACCACGCACTAAGCGCGCTAGACCCGTAATCTGTTCGCACCCAATCGGATTGCGCTTATGCGGCATTGCCGATGACCCCTTTTGACCTTTCGCGAATGGCTCAGCAACTTCACCTATCTCGGTCTTCTGAAGCCCACGTACCTCCACAGCAAACTTTTCGAGGGACGCAGCCGTGATCGCTAATGCACTCAATAATTCCGCATGGCGGTCACGCTGCACAACCTGCGAGGCGACCGGTGCGGGCGTTAATCCAAGTGCATCACAAACAGCCTGCTCAATTGAGGGATCCAAATGAGCATAGGTCCCCACAGCACCAGATAGCTTCCCCACACTAATCGCTTCCCGCGCTCGCACTAAACGGTTGTAATCACGAACCAACTCGGCAAACCACAGCGCCAACTTCAACCCAAACGTCATTGGTTCTGCATGGACGCCATGGGTTCGCCCGATCATTGGTGTTCGCCGGTGTTCATCCGCTCGACCTCGAACAACCTGCAATAGTGCCGACACGTCCTTCAGCAACAGATCAGTAGAAGCTTGCATTTGTAACGCGTGCGCAGTGTCAATCACGTCTGAAGAGGTCATCCCAAAATGCAACCACCTTGCAGAGGGACCCACATGCTCTGCGACAGCTGTCGTAAAGGCAATCACATCATGCTGGGTCGTACGTTCTATTTCATCCACCCGTTCTGCGTCGACCTTGCCCTTTTCACGGATATCCCGCGCTGCTTCAAGCGGAATCAGGCCGTGGTCAGCCATCGCATCTGCAGCAGCGCTTTCAACGCGCAACCACATATCGTACTTACGCTGGTCGCTCCACAGTTGCCCCATCTCCGACGGTGTATAACGAGGAATCATTCCTACCCCTAATGAAACGGCAACGCTGTTTGACGAGTACCACCGGAAAAAGCAGGCATCGTCGGCAACAACACACCGAGATCTATTGTCTTCGCTGGACAGTCCTGACTTGTAAGTACCACCTCAACATCCGAGCGACCACACGCCGCAAGGGCTTCACGACAAGACACGTCTGCAAGCTCAGGCACATTATTTACACGACTTAGGTGAGCCAGCACCAGACACCTGACATTGGGGCCAAGATGCAGCTCAATAAATTCCGCCAGTGCCTCATTTGACAAATGTCCACTGTCACCGGCGATTCGCTCTCGCGTCGACTGCGCATACGGACTCACACGTAACAACTCTGTGGCGTGATTAGATTCAACAACGAGCACATTGCAGTCACGAAATGACTCAATAAGATCGGAAGTCATGACCCCAACATCCGTCGCATAGCCAATAATGCCCTCAGGTGTGACAATACGAAATCCCAATGTTTCCGAAGCATCGTGTGAAATCTCAAAAGGCATAAACCGCAATCCGGATAGATCGACGAGCGTGTCAAGATCTAATGAGTAAGCAGTCGGTATATCCGTAACACCCCACTCATCCCACACACCATTGGTCGTATAGACGGGCACACCATGGCGACGGGCGAACACGCGTGCACCACGCGTATGGTCCCCATGAGCATGTGTAATCATGATGGCGCTAATGGACTCCGGATTCACGTGCATTCTTTCCAATCGCCGCGACACTTCGCGACAACTAAGCCCAACATCGATCAATACATTCGTATCAGCGTACGAAAGAAGCGTCGCATTACCTGCACTTCCGCTGCCCAGCACCGTTAGTTCAACTGCCATCCTACTCAGCCGTCATTCCGTGAAACGAAACCATGATCAAGACAGGTCAAGCTGCGAAGCATCTACATCCGCTCTCGTTAAGGGGCCAACTACCGTTCCCGCCAGTGCACCTTTTTGAAACAAGTCACACGCTACGCGCTGAACATCTTCCTGACTCACCAAATCGATGGCTTTTAGCGTTTCTGCGACATCAATCTGACGCCCAAAATACATCTCAGAACGTGCAAGCTGCGACATTCGACTTGTGGTGCTCTCCTGGCCAAGCACAAAACTACCCCTTAGATGGTCTTTGGCTCGCTGCAATTCAATGTCCGCCAACGGATGCTGCTTAAGCGTTTCCATTTCTTCAACAACCAGATCAATGACTTGTCGTACAGCCCCACCATCGCATCCGGCATACACGGTGAGACTACCAACATCACGATAGGAAGTCAGACCACTACTAACGGCATATGCGAGGCCCCGTTTTTCCCGGATCTTCTGAAACAAACGGGAACTCATCGACCCGCCGAGAACGGCATTCAGGATGTAACTCGCATGCCGGTCCGGATGCGTGTGCTCATACCCACGTGTCCCAAGACAGAGATGTGCTTGTTCTAGATCCTTTTCTCGAATCTCAAGCTGAATATTGACTGTTGGCTTGGTGGTCTCGACCGACTGGTTGCTCACCGGTAGCGCCGAAAATGCATTACCGACAAGTTCACTAATCGCTGCATGATCAATGTTCCCAGCGGCTGCAATCACTACGTTCTGAGCCGTGTATGCATTAGAAAAATACGTTCGAAGCGCAGCAGCGTCAAAGCTTCGGACTGACTCAGCCGTCCCCAATATTGGCTTTCCTAATTGGTGCTCCGGCCAAAACCTAGTCGTAAAAATTTCGTACACAAGATCATCTGGTGTGTCCTCCACCATTTTGATCTCTTCCACAACAACATTCTGTTCGCGATAGATATCCTCGTCCGCAAACGCTGGATTCAAAAGAAGGTCACTCAACACATCAACCGCTCGGGGCAAATGCTCATCTAACACTTTGACGTAATAACTGGCACATTCCTTTGCAGTAAACGCGTCAAGGTGTCCACCAATTGAATCAATCTCCTGGGCAATGCCTTCGGCGGTCCGGGTAGTCGTCCCCTTGAAGAGCATGTGCTCAACAAAGTGCGCAATACCCGAGTGAACAGGACTTTCATGACGAGAACCACGAGTTAACCAGGCGCCTAAACTCACGGAGCGCACCGCCGGCATCGACTCGGTCAGCAGGCAAAGTCCATTGTTGAAGACCTGTCGCTCGATCATGTTTGGAAAAAGTAGCTACCTAATCAGGTGCAACGAGTGATGTTATATCCTTGCAACTTATTGTTTTGTAAGGACTAAAAGCGATCTGCCAAGTGTGTAAATAATACCACAGAATGCATGACACCCAAGTCACGCGTCAAAGGCGGCCATGGTACCATGCGTGCTTCTGACGAGGTCATTCACTTCTATGTCCACTCCTCAAACCCTCACAGAATTCGAACCAGACGCAATCGCTGCAGCGCTTGAAGAATTCGGTGCGCATGGCTTTCACGCTCGCCAGATCTACCAATGGATCTACAAGCGTGGCATTACTGATTTTTCTGAGATGACAGACTTATCTCAGAATCTACGAACTGAACTTGCCACACGATTCACCATTCCTGCACCTACGGTGTCCAATCGAAGTACGTCCTCCGATGGAACCGTTAAATTTTTGATGAAACTCAACGACGATCGACAGGTCGAATCAGTGTTCATCCCCGACACACCAGCAATGACCTTTTGCGTCTCAACTCAGGTTGGTTGCGCCATGCAATGCACATTCTGCCTAACCGGAAAAATGGGGCTACTCCGCAACCTCACCGCCGGCGAGATCGTCGGACAAGTCAGAGTCATGGCCCACGCGCTCAAACTTTTGGACCGGCGCTTTAACATTGTCCTTATGGGGATGGGTGAACCCTTACACAATTACGACGAAACGATGAAAGCTCTCAGGATTTTAGGAGCTGATTGTGGCCTCGCCGTTGGTCCGCGGCGCATCACACTATCCACAGTTGGTGTCTTTCCGGCTCTCGAACGCCTGGCCACCGAGTCAGTTATGCCGAACCTAGCTGTGTCACTTCACGCAACAACAGAAGACCTCCGCGACAGCCTGGTTCCCGTCAACCGAAAATACAGACTCGCCGTATTAATTGCAGTCTGCCGCCGTTTCCCAACCAAGCGTCGGGAACACATTACATTTGAATATGTGCTTCTGCGTGATGTCAATGACTCAGTGACTGACGCCAAGCGACTCGTAAAACTGTTGGCCGGCATCAGAGCAAAAATCAATGTCATTCCTCTTAATGAAGCCGCGGGAATACCGTACCGGCGTCCTAGCGACCATCAGATCAACCAATTCGCGAGCACCCTTGCAGCGTCCGATCTAACTGTTTCAGTCCGAAAGAGTCGCGGTCGTGACATCCGCGCCGCTTGTGGCCAACTTCTGGTCGAAGGCAGCAACCCGTCACCGGCACAGGAAGCAGCACAACTGCTCCCCGAGGAACACACAAATTAGTTCTTGAAAAACTATGGGGTTTACACAAACGAGTCGTTGACGAGCTCACCAGCCGGGCAATCAGCAGCCGTGAGAATCCGAACGTGCACACGAGCATTTTCAGGCGGGGAGACCGGTACTTGCACACGAAGATAGTTATCCGTCAACACCACCGTGCGCTCTTTCTGACGCAGCGTTAGTCCGGGGCGAACACGACCAACCTGGGCAACACGAAATTGTTGCGACAACATTGAACCGACCTCACGCACCGCCCTGGCTCTGTCTCGAATTGTTTTGCCGTGCACTTTCCCTGTCATTTTTGACGCTTCCGTCCCTGGTCGGTCCGAATACGGGAATACGTGAAGGTACGTGAGTGGACTCTGGTTAAGAAATCGAATGTTCTCAGTCGCATGAACATCGGTCTCACCAGGAAACCCAACGACCACATCACTCCCAATCGCTGCATCGGGCGCATTCTTACGAATACGGCTTACGACTTGTTCATAGTCACGACAGGTATACGGCCGACGCATTCGCCGTAACACCGCGTCACTGGCGTGCTGCAGTGGAAGATGGAAGTGCGATGCGAAGCGCCGACTCGTCGTCACTAAATCAATAATCTCCGGTGTGCAGTCCATCGGTTCCAGTGAACTCATCCTGACAACAACATCCGACTCGTGCTGGTCCAATACCTGTAACAATTCAAAAAGGGAACCCTTCGGGCTCAAATCTCGACCGTAGGACCCTAAATGAACACCGGTTAGTTGCAGTTCACGATATCCAGCATCTCTCGCATCCTCAACTTCCGCAAGCACGCGGTGTAGCGGGACACTACGTCCTATTCCACGAGTTGATGGAATGATGCAATATGCGCACGACTCGTCACAGCCCGTCTGTACTCGAAGCGTGTATGCCGTTCGACCTACTTCACCGGGCTCAATCATCGCCCCACACGCACCTTCGCCTTCACCAAAACGAACAGCCGTTGTCGGTAAGGCAGGATCGATCTCTTTTAGTAAGTCTTGAATCAACGTGTCCTTATTTTCATTCGATACCACTGCTATCACGCCGGGTAATGCCGTCACTGCGTCAACATCACGTGATGCATAACAACCGGTGGCAATAATTTTTGCAGCTGGATTGACACGTGCAACCCGACGAATCGTCTGACGCGTACCTTGGTCAGCAGTCGCCGTTACGGAACAACTATTGACCACCACCAGGTCAGCATCCTCAGCTGAGCTCCGATGCCCCCCTATCGCGCGTATCTGACGCTCAAGGGCAAACGAATCCGCTTGATTCACCCGGCAACCAAACGTAACCACAGCGTATTTCATTGGTGATGAGTATACGTGGTCATCAGAAAGGTGAACGCCTGACTAAACATGCGACGGTGCTTCAAGCGCGACATCGAACACGCCCGTGTCCCACCGATTGGTAAGAAGTACCGCATAGTTCAAATCTCAACGGACATATTTCAACAGCGCACCACCGTACGCAACCACCGCACCATAGACCGTTCCATTCGCACTGACGGCAACTCCTTCAGGATTAGACCCATCGATAAAAACATCGAGGGAGCCGGTCCGAAGATTTCCGATCCGGATCCCGTACTCCCACCCAGGATGTTGCCCATTACGAGACGATGCTGAGTCCGCCACATAAACCGTATCGTCATCTGCGATATACAAACCACTCGGCCGACTATATTGATAAAAGGATTCGATAAACCTTCCATTCGTATCGAATACTTGTAACCGGTCATTGCCACGGTCTGCAACAACTACACGCCCGCGTGAATCAAGGTCGATCGCATGGGGCGTACGAAATTGACCAGACTCTGTCCCATGGGATCCCCACTCCGTCAGATACGTTCCATCTGATGCAAATTTGACGACGCGGGCGGTCGTATGGACGCCCGCACCAGGCAGTTGTCCTCCATGGCCATCAGCAACATAAATAGTCCCGTCCGACGCAACAACCACATCGCACGGCTGGTCTAGCGTATCGCGACCAGCTATCCCGATACCGGGAGTGCCCAACGTCATCAGAAGCTCACCCTCGACACTAAACTTCATTACTACATGGCCCTTACCATCTCGCTGAGGATCTTCACCGTTCGGACCTTGTGCGTCGGTCACCCACACATTGCCATCAGGGTCAACGTGCAACCCATGTGGTTGAATCATCAACCCCCCGCCAAAACTTGCAACCAAATGGCCATTTGTATCGAACTTAAGAACAGGGTCAAAGTCGACACCAGCGCATGAATTCCCCCCACATCGCTCAGCCACCCAGATATGCTGGCCATCTCGATCCATATCCACACCACCCGTTGAGCCCCACGTACGGCCTGTCGGAAGCGTTGCCCAGTCGTCGATGGTACGATACGGGTTTGGTGCGTCATTCTGAGGGGCGATGGTCGGCTGCCCATTCCCCGCGACAACAGTCAAGGAAAGCGCGGCAAGTGCCAGACACGTCAACAGAACATTACGAGGTGCGTGCAAAATGGCCATGGCGGAACCGTATCACTCTCGACCCGGAAACCTCCAGCTAGTGGTGATCGGAACTCTCTCTACCAAACCATTGATACGCTTAGGACATCATTCTTTTCAATAGGTCACCGCACACGTCATGTCGGCTTTGAAATCGGCAACTCGCGTAACACCCCCAACACTCGGACAAGCTGCGATCCCATTAGGGCTTCTCGTCCTCCTGTTGGGCAGTTCCGTCTTTCTGTTTGGGGATACTTCGTCATCCGGACCCAACCAAATTGCGATGTTACTTGGCACAGCAGTCGCGGCATTAATCGGACTTAGGAATGGCCATACCTGGTCCGATCTTGAAGCGGCCATGGGGCGCGGCGTCTCTACAGCCACCGGACCACTACTGATTCTGCTCATGGTCGGTTCTGTGATCGGTGTTTGGATACTCGCGGGCGTCGTTCCGACCATGATCTACTACGGGCTGTCCCTGCTCAGCCCCTCAATCTATTACGCTGCTGCGTGTGCGATCTGCGCCGTGGTTGCGTTGGCGACAGGGAGTTCCTGGACAACGGCCGGCACGGTCGGACTTGCCCTTATTGGCATTGCCACCACGTACGACCTTCATTTAGGAATCGCGGCTGGTGCAATCATTTCTGGAGCCTACTTCGGTGACAAGATGTCACCACTCTCAGATACAACAAACCTGGCGCCAGCAGTTGCTGGCACAGACTTGTTTACGCATATACGTCATATGGTCTGGACGACGACTCCCAGCTTCGTCATAGCCCTGCTGTTCTTCATTGTTGTTGGAATCATCACGCCATCTCCAGCCGGGGAAAATGAACTGACCGCGGTCATGTCAGCGCTCGAGTCTAATTTTTTGATCGGGCCACATCTGTTGTTTCCGGTGGTCGTCGTGCTGGTATTGTTCATCCGTCGCATGCCCGCGTTGCATGCCCTGTTAATTGGCGCTCTCGTCGGAGCGATTTTCGCCGTTGTGTTTCAGCCGGATGCGGTGCTGCAATACATTGGTGACACCACACTGCCTCGTCCAATTGCACTGGTTCAAGGGGCCTGGCAAGCTCTGTTTGCCGGGTATCACATTGAATCAGGCAACATCGTTGTCGACGACCTTCTTTCCCGTGGAGGTATGGCAAGCATGCTCACAACCATTTGGCTCATCATTACGGCGCTGATTTTTGGAGCCGTCATGGAAGCCACTGACCTACTGGATACACTCGCAGCGCGCATCCTGCGATTCGTCCGAAGTACCGGTAGTTTGATTGCAGCGACACTCGCGACGTCTTTCGGAGTTAACGTGCTCGCTTCCGATCAATACATTGCCATCGTACTTCCCGGGCGGATGTTTCGCAGTGAGTACGAACGGCGCGCTTTGGACCCAAAGAATCTTTCTCGAACACTTGAAGACAGTGGCACCTTAACATCCGTACTCATTCCCTGGAATACCTGCGGCGCGTTCATGGCACAAACACTTGGTGTCTCAACATTGACCTATGCACCATTTGCCATCTTCAATCTCATCAACCCATTTATCGCCGCGCTCTATGGCTTTCTGCACATAAGTATTGCCCCGCTACCAGCGACTAAAGACCAACCCCCCGACGACGAGATCGTTGAATCAAGGACGAAGGGCAAGTAGAACGCCGTAGTTGAACTCGTCCACGACATAACGGCTACGGTGCCGCAGCCGTTTCACCTTGGAGTATCTGGTCGAGCGCCAACACACGTCGAACCGCATTATTGACGGCACGACCGGTGAACGATGCACCAGCAACCGGTCTAATACCGCGACGAATAACCATTTCATCATGGAGAACCTGCCCGTCGTATTGACGAAGGAAGTCTTGCGGTGCCATATACTGCGCCGGCTCAAAAAATACTGTCACATCCACTCGAATAACCCGTCCTGCCGAATCAAGCGAGACAAGAAGACTCTGCCGTTCCGTCTTCGCAGTATGCGTGTCGATGTACGCCCGCCCAACAACGACTCCATCCTTCCGCGCGATATACCGTGGATAAATTTTCCCTTGCATCCCGACACGCGCAAGTGCAGCAACAGCACCCATTTGTTCGGTGGTAAGAATCACGCGATCACGAATAACCGTTGCATCCTGGTAAACGGCTGCAAGTGCCTCCTGTCGGGAAATGACTCCCTCCTGTGCCGTGAGAACCTCCATACCGGTAAGCACTAGCAGGGTCGCCAAACACGCCACGCCTTTAGACCGAAACGTCACCCGAGAAGAATAGCGCCATCTCGAGACACGACACGAACAAATCGAGAAGAAATTTATCGTCTGGCACACATTGCAAATCATCAGCGAACAATCTCGGCCATGCAATACGATGAAAAATCAGGTTCTTCTTACCATTGCGCTCTGATGAAACGGGGTGTACGCTGCAAGCCTCTGGAGGTTCCGGAATGAGTCGGAAGTACCTCATCTTTACCGCATTGCTACTTGTCCCACACGGCGCGATGGCGCAGCAAGCGGAAACGCCTCGCACAGATTGGGACACACCAGACTTCAGTGGTTACTGGGAGTACAACACCGCGACACCACTTGAACGTCCCGCCGATGTGGCCGATAAACCCGTCTTGACTCCGGCGGAAGAAGAGGCCTACATGGTCGGGCTTTATGAAGCTATCCGCCACGAGAGAGACCTGCAACTCAACGCAGATTGGTGGCAACCGGGAACACTCACCAATGGCCGGACATCCCTCATCGTTGATCCGCCGCACGGTCGCCTCCCACAGCGAACGGCTGCGGCCGACCATCGGGCACAAACGATTGGACTGCGATCACGACTGCGTCCAGCGGATGGACCGGAAGATCGCGAGCGCTATGAACGATGCATCATGGGACGAACGGTGCCACTCCTCTCGCAGCCACCGGGCAAACTTGCTCAAATCTTCCAGACGCCAAACTATCTTGCCATTCTTCACGAGCAGAATTCTGATTTGCGAATTATTCCGATTGCCTCAACGACCCGTCGCGAGCACATCCCCGCAAACATCAGACATTGGCAAGGCGACTCGCGCGCGCACTGGGAAGGTGACACTCTCGTCATCGAGGTCACCAACTTTAATGGTGCCTGGACGCTTGCCGGTGAAAGTCAAAACGTGCGGTATATTGAACGGTTCTCGATCGGGACCATGAATACGATTGATTACGAATTCACCGCGTATGACCCGGAATCGTTTGCCAGTTCCTGGACGGTCACATTTCCGATTGCCCGATCCAGTGGCCCTCTATTTGAAAATGCCTGCCACGAAGGCAACCACAGCATGCCACTCATCCTGAATGGTGCCCGTGCACAGGAACGCGCCGGGCAACCCGAGACTCCATAAAGTCCGCAGGTTACTCGCTTAGAAACCGTGCTGAGAATGCCTCGGTCGCCGTTCGATCGACCACTCCTGTTTCCGGATTGACATCAGCAAAATACGCAGCGATGCCTCTCGCTTCCGACCACCTCACCGCATCTTGCGCATCCATCACATACAACGCCGTCGACAACATATCGGCGACAAGCGCATCGTGATGCCAGACGGTCACCGAGCCAGGACGACTCACCGTTTGACCAGTCCGGGGATCAATGACGTGGCCAAGACGCACGTCGTTGGCCGTCACAATGTCGCGCTCTGAACCGCCTGTCGTCGCGACGGAGCCTTCATCAAGGTCTAGCTCGAGGATCGGAACATCACGAAATTCAGGATGCGCGACAGCAATCGACCACCCGCCATGACCAGCGTTCGACGACACCGCAACCTGGCCTCCGAAATCGATAAGCCACGAACCCGGCTCATCACGGGTAGCCTGTCGAACTCGGTCCAATGCCGCACCCTTTCCGAACCCACCCGCATCAATTGCCGCATCAACTGCGCGAGACAGTGCGCAATTCTCTGAGTCAATACGAACGTGGTGAAATCCTGACCGAGCTCTCGCCACGGCGAGTTCATCTGCACTGGGCTGACGTCCATCTCCACGCAGCGCCCACACGTCGACAAGCGCTCCAATGGCCGGATCAAAGGCACCGTCTGTTTCTTTATACCAATAGTCGACTTGGTCCAATACCAAACAAACCGGGCGCGGTACGTTCAACCAGGTCCCAACCGGCTGCCGATTAAACTGACTCAGCAGGCTGTCTTCTCGCCAGGTACTAAGGTTTGATTCGGTCTCTTCGATCAGGCGCACCATCTGGTCAAGTCGCTCAACACCTGAAGGCCGATCTGACGACTCAACAACGAACGTTGCTAACGTCCCCATCAAGAAAACAGTTCGTTCAACTCTGGTCGGGGTCACCGGCTGTTGGCATGCGACCGCGGCGAGACACAGCCCTATGACCATGGCCCGCAAAGTCATGATGATGTGCGAACGCGATTTGAAAAGTGACTCGTAATGGAAAGTCGGAGACGGTATCCAATGACTAAATGAATAGCGTACCCAGCAACAAACAGGGTACTTGCGACAATGTGCACCCAAACAGCGGCATTGATCGATGTTGGTGTCGTGGCCACCTGAATCGCATACGCCGACACCGCCATTACCGAGAAACTGATGAGTGACGTCCAGCCTGTGCGCCGATTCGCTGGATTGGCTGACAAGATCTTCCGGAATGAATGAGAGCGAAACAGCATGCCGAAAAACGCGATGAAAAATGGGGCCGTAAATACGTGTATGGAAAGCATCGATGACTGCCAGGGATGGTTCACGATTGCGAATGGATCGTCGGTCACCATCATGTACTTCATATAGAAATACACGAATCCAGTCACCCCAACCACCACGTGAAACGTGTTAAATCCCCACCGTTCCCACCAGGTCACGGTGCCGCCCCTCCTGCTTCACCGCGAAGCACCTGATCAAGTGCCATCACGCGACGCACGGCCAGCGTTACGGTATTTGCGGTAATCGTTGCACCAGCAATTGGGCGAATCGCGCGTTGAATCGCAAGGTCTCGATCAAGAAGCTTGTCATAAAATTGCGCCATCCATGAGGGCCCCGCAACGTACTCTGGCGGTTCAAGAAATACCACAGTATCAATGCGTCGAACACGACCGTCAGCGTTCAGGGAAACCACCAGGCTTTCCTTTTTTGTTCGAACCTGATGGGTATCAACGTACGCGCGACCAATCACTGCGCCATTTTGCCGGGCGACATACCGAGCATAGAGTTTCGTGTCCACGTCGGCACGGGACAACTCTTCGATTTGGTCGACTTGCGCATCCGTTAGAAAGATACGCTCGGACGTAACCGCAGCGCCTGGAAACGCCGAGGCTAACGCCTCTTCCCGTGAAATGACACCAAACTGCGCCTGCACGACATTGCCTGCGAGAAAGTACAAGGCGATTCCAAACAGCAACCGCCTTGCACTTCTCACAAACAAGCAGTCTGGCATTTACCTCTTCTTAGAAACCGTAGCCAAGGGCCACATTAAACTGGTCCAGCCCGGAATTCGCCTCATTCGTGTTCTTCATGTAGTCAACCTTGATCACAACGTTCGGAATGGGCTTGAAATCAAAACCAATCGTTCGCCAATTGTTCAATGTCGACAGACTACGGCTGTACCCTGTCGGCATTTTCGCCTGGGTGTCGACCTGTTCAAATTTGATATACGGCGTGAACGCAGGCCCACCGATATCTGCCGTCTGTGACAGCAGGTTATAACCGAACATGATGTAGCCACCTTCCATCTTTTCGGCAAGACCACTCGACCCTGTATAGCCCTTATGGACATTAAATGCAGCGGCATCGTCAAGAGTCGCATTGGCCCACAGACCTCGGATATCAAATCCACGCACCTGAGCCTGCCCGTGAAAATCTACGATGGTGGTACCAAGATCTTTTCCAGGGCCGAGCTCCCCGTGCGCTGAGCCACCACTGTAGAAACTGCCACCGAAGAAAACACCCGGTGTCGGCGTGATATCCAATCGACCGGTGTACGCAAAGTCTTCAGATTTTGCCTTGTAGCCCTTTTGTCGACCACCGCGCAAACCTTTTGACGAAAACTTGTCTCCGTTGAAGCCACTCACGGCGTACAGTCGGAAGGACACCTTGTCAAACGCACCGTAGATACCGGCACCATTTTCTCGCCACGTGGACGGGATGATTTTATTTTCCGTAAATGGTCGCTCTGTTCCCATAAAAACCGTTGGCTCGTGGAACTCGTTCACCAATCCCATCGGGACAAGCAATAACCCACCTCGAACACCAAAATTGTCAGTCGCCGCGTAATCAACGTAGGCAAACTCTAAATACGCTTCTTTGGCGTGTTCGATCTCAACCTCAGTGTTCAAAACGAACTTGTCGCTGAAGCGATATCCGGTATAGATGATGGCCCGCAACGCATCGAACTTGTCCATGCTACCTGCCGAGCCATTCTGCTTGGTCTTCGCGTAATTCTCGTAGAGAAACTCGCCATATCCAGCGATCGACAACCCACGATTCGTTCGATAGACGGCCGCGGCCGACGGTGCCAATCCTCTGGCCCGTGCATCCTCATCACTCAGCTCAATGTCATCTTCTCCACTGCGAAGACGTTCTAGTTCTTCCGCCAAAAGATCGACACGACGTTCAAGATCATCGTCTTGTGCTTCTTCGGCCTCTTCTTCTTCCTCTGTTGCCTTTGCATCCGTAACGGCTGGAGCTTCGACTGCAGCTAACGGCCCGCCCTGCGTCTTTGCTCGTTCGACAAACGAGTTCAAGACCTGAGCAGACACAGCATTAGCACTGGTCAAAACAACAGCGATACCAAACACGAATAACAATCTAATCTGTTTCATCAGCAAACTACTCATTAACAACCTCATGCCAGACTCCTTCTCCTTACCTGTTAAGCCTGTTGTTTACACAAGGTCACACACACTCATAGAATGTTGCCGAGCGTGACACCTTGCATAACCTGTCCTCAGGCGACTGCGAGCTAAAGCGCTCATGGCCCGCTTCGTGTTCCGGCACGAGGCGGGCCGCTTTTACTCTTTGCGACTGTCGGTCTGTAACTCGCTTACATTCAGACCGTCAGTCTGCATCTTGAAAATGAGATCGCGTCTCACTTCCAGCAAGGAATATATATCCGACCTAATTGGTCGGTCAAGGGAAATGAGATCAAATCTCATTTTTAAATCTCCAGAGAAACAACAGCCTTAATAGAGAAAAACCTGACAAAGTGCTGACTTATAAGGGAATTCTTCGTTTTTGGCTACCGCTGGCTGGAACCTGGTTCATGATGGCCGTGGAAGGTCCCTACCTCGCCGCGATCATCGCACGACTCCAAGACCCGACGGTTAATCTGGCCGCTTTTGGCGTGGCGTTCGCCTTTGCCATCATCATCGAATCGCCGGTCATCATGCTCATGAGCGCCTCAACAGCGCTTGTTGAAGATGGTCCGAGCTATCGTGCATTACGGCGCTTCTCGTATGGCCTTGCCATCCTCCTCACTGGCATACAGCTCGTTGTACTTATTCCATCTATTTTTAACGGACTCAGCCAACTGCTAGCCTTGCCACCGGATGTCACACGCTTAACACACGGTAGTCTCGCGCTCCTGCTACCGTGGCCAGCAGCCATCGCCTACCGACGTTTTAGGCAAGGCTTGCTCATTACGCACAACCTGACGCACTGGGTTGCATACGGAACGGTCATCCGGCTCGTATTCATGTCAACAACGGCCTTTCTCGCGTTTCGATTCTCTGCATTACCAGGCGCACACATCGGAGCCTTAGCACTCTCCGTCGCTGTCGTGGTCGAGGCCATCACCAGCCGTGTCATGACACGACAAATCGTCCCGAAATTACTGCAACGACCACGCCAACCAGAACGCATGGCGACATTGACATTACCGGCACTTATTCGCTTCTACGTTCCCCTCGCACTGACCTCTTTCATTGCACTCGCAATTCAACCCATCGTGACCTTCTTTATGGGTCAGGCGCGGTTTGCACTTGAATCCCTCGCAGTCTTGCCGGTCATCCATGGACTGACATTTGTCTTTCGCTCAATTGGCCTTTCGTATCTTGAAGTTGTGATTGCCCTGTTGGGGCGACACCGAGAACACTTCCACAAACTTCGAAACTTCGCCTATGGACTTGCGGTTATT
>ENA-UPTF01001263-UPTF01001263.1-marine-metagenome-genome-assembly--contig:-NODE-1263-length-16241-cov-2.804133_pt1 | contig 16241 bp, 16 predicted proteins | sample MGYA00238166_ERZ767019 | MGnify/ENA primary metagenome ERZ767019 (study PRJEB28930, sample SAMN06266391) | marine metagenome | isolation source: Sea water from 250 m depth | place: Atlantic Ocean...
GTGGATCTAGATGAAGGATCCCTGCGTCATCGTCGTGGAAGAGAACGACGCGGGAAGCCAATAGGAAGATATTTGATGTGTGTCAGCTCATCAGAAGGTGTGACACAAATAGCGGTATTAGAAGGAAGGTCATTAATTGAACATTATGTTTCACATCCCGCAAATGATTGGAGTGAAATCCACGGGAATGTTTACCTGGGAAAAGTCCAAAATGTCTTACCCGGTATGGAAGCAGCTTTTGTAGATATTGGAACGCCCAAAAATGCTGTTCTGTATCGTGGAGATTTACTATTTGATGAACAAGATATGGAGCAATCATCCTCCCTCAAAATAGAAGAAGCGCTAAAAGTAAATCAGAAAATAATCGCACAAGTAACGAAAAACCCAATCGCACATAAAGGGGCTCGTTTAAGTCAAGAGGTTTCCCTTGCGGGCAGATTTGTAGTGCTGATACCAGAAAGTAAAACTTTCGGTATCTCAAAGCGTCTACCAGATTCTGAACGACGTCGTTTGCGTTCTATTCTCGACCGGATTAAACCGACTGAACATGGGATTATTGTTAGAACAGCATCAGAAGGCGTGACGGAAGAGGAGATCACCTTAGATCTCTCACGGTTGCTCGAACAGTGGGAGAGTATTAATTCATTTGCTAAGAAAGCAAAGGTTCCCTCGCTTCTTTATCGAGAACCTGAATTAGTTTTCCGTTACATTCGCGAAGAATTCAACAAAGACTTCCGAGGTATTTTAATTGACGATCGGGAATTGTTCGACAAGGTTAAAAATTATGCTGAAAGTGTCGCACCAGCAATAGCAGACAGGGTCTCTTTCTACGATGGGAGCGAAGAAAAACTTTCATTGTTCGAGAGACACCACGTACACGAACAACTAATGAAAAGCCTCGATAGAAAAGTCTGGCTTCCTTCCGGAGGTTCATTAATAATCGAAAGCACAGAAGCTTTAACAGTAGTTGATGTAAATACTGGCAAGAACGTAGGTTCTTCAAGTCTTGAAGAGACAGTGCTAGCTAACAACCTTGAGGCTGCCGAAGCGATAGCGCACCAATTGAGGTTGAGAGATATAGGCGGGATTATTGTTATTGATTTCATCGATATGGAGTTAGAAAAGAACCGTGAAATAGTAGCTGATTCTCTAAGAGAGGCTTTATTGCGCGACAAAACGCGAACTCAAGTATTTGATATCTCTGAATTAGGGTTAGTGGAGATGACCAGAAAACGGATCGGTGAAGGACTAATAGAATCTTTTACTGGCGAGTGTGAAGATTGTTCTGGTCGTGGTTTTGTGTTGGATGAAAAGCTTGTTTCAGCTTCAGACGGAGGTAAACACCGCTAGCAATTACTCAGAGGCGGTGCTTAAGAGCCTCTATTGGGCTAACCTTAATACGATGTATGCAGTAATAAGTACAGGTGGAAAACAGTACCGCGTAGAACAAGGACAACGTCTGTTAGTAGAGCGTCTTGGAGATGTAGATTCCGATGTTGAATTAAAACCAGTGATGCTTGTGGATGGGGATAATGTTTTGGCAACACCAGAATCTTTGACTGGCTCAAAAGTTACTGCTCGGATAATTTCAGACGCAAAAGGTCCAAAGATTAAAGCTTTTACATACAAAAATAAAAGTAACCAGCGCCGCCGCTGGGGGCACAGGCAAAAGCTTGCTGAAATAGAAATAACTGGAATAAAGAAAGGCTAGTTTAATGTCGAAAACCAAAGGTGGTGGGTCAACTCGAAATGGCCGGGATTCGAACGCACAAAGACTAGGAGTAAAAGTTTTTGATGGTGGGAAGGTTCAAGCAGGAAGCATTCTTATTCGCCAAAGAGGAACAAAGTTTCATCCAGGACACAATGTAGGAAAAGGAGCTGACGATACTCTTTTTGCTACATCAGACGGTGTTGTTAAGTTTGGTTTCCGCAGAGGACGCAAGCTAATCGACGTTCTAGGTGACTCCTCTTAGTACCAACAACTCAGAATAGATACTTCTATATTTTGAGATTTTTGAGTAGTTCGTAAGTTTTCATTAGTCTCTTCTGGGAGATATAAATGTCAAGTTTTGTTGATGAGTGCGGTATTAATGTTAGCGCTGGTAATGGTGGCGCAGGAGTTGTTTCGTTTAGACGTGAAGCCCATGTTTCGCGCGGCGGTCCCGATGGAGGTGACGGTGGAGATGGTGGGAATATTTGGATTGAAGCTGATCACAACGTAGCGTCTCTCTTAGCTTTTAGGGATCATCCACACCGGCGAGCAAAAAACGGAACACATGGTTCAGGTGGTAAGCGTCATGGCAAATCAGCTGATGAACTAATAATCAAAGTTCCAGAGGGAACTACCATCTATGAATTAGAAGGAGATCAGGTTTTAGCTGATCTTTCACAAAACGGAGACCAATGGTTGGCAGCCCGAGGTGGAAGAGGCGGAAGAGGCAATTCGAGGTTCCTGAGCAACAAAAGAAGGGCTCCGACTTTCGCAGAGCAAGGCGAAGAAGGTGAAGAGAAATGGCTGAGGATGGAATTACGTCTTCTCGCAGATGTTGCATTAGTAGGATTCCCAAATTCGGGTAAAAGCACTTTCATATCAAAAATCTCAGCAGCGAAGCCCAGAATTGCGGACTACCCATTTACAACTCTTGAACCAAATTTGGGGGTTGTTCAAACTCCCGGCGTACCTGAATTCACCGTTGCAGATATACCGGGTTTGATAGAAGGAGCGAGCAAAGGCAAAGGCTTAGGACACCAATTCTTAAGACACATTGAAAGAGCGAGTATTTTATTGATACTTCTAGATCTCTCTCAAACTTCTGAGTTTTCACCTGAGCGACAAAAAGCTGTATTAGAAAATGAATTAAGTTCATACCGTCCAGAATTGTTATCAAGGCCACGACTCGTTGTAGGTTCTCGCTCTGACATGTCAATAGAAGGTAGTGAATTCGACGGTCAAAAAATTTCGTCTGTAACCGGTGCTGGAGTAAAAGAAGTTTTATATCAAATCTCTGGCTTAATAGAAGAAGTTCGTTTAAATAAACCTGTTAACCCCACGCGTATTTTGCACCAGCCCGAACCCGAAGGAATAAGAGTCGAAAGAATAAGTGACACGCAATGGGAAATCAGGGATAGAGAGCTGATAAGAATGGCTAATTTAAACGATTTGAGCAATCCGGATGCATTGGCCTATTTGCAAGATCGCTTTAAAAACATGGGCGTGGATCGAGCATTAATCCGCGCAAAGGTAAAAAAAGGCGAAATAGTGAAGATAGGAAAACTAGAATTTGAGTATGACGAGGATGAGTAAAACAGTAGTCGTAAAGGTGGGAACCTCGTCCATAACGAACGAGGACGGCGAGATTTCACAAGAGTCAGTTGCAAAGATTTGCTCTGAAGCTGCTGCACTCAAGAGTTCTGGAAATGACGTTGTAATAGTAACTTCTGGAGCTATAGCTGCCGGACTTCCTTTCTTGGCTTTGACAGGTGAAAACAGGCCGCAAGACCCCTCAACTTTGCAAGCTATTTCTGCTATAGGTCAAGGTTCTCTTATAGGCACTTACCGTGAAGAGCTAGCAAAGCATCAATTGCTCGCCGGGCAGGTTTTGTTGGCTCCTCTAGACTTTTTCGTCCGTTCCCAGTATCTACATGCGCGAAATACTTTGATGAGGCTTATAGATCTAGGCGTAATTCCTGTAGTTAATGAAAATGATGCAATAGCTGACGACGAAATCCGTTTCGGCGACAATGATCGTATTGCTGCGTTAGTCGCTCATTTAGTTGAAGCAGATCTATTGGTTTTACTTACTGATACTTCAGGTTTGTTTACAGCAGATCCAAGAATGGATTCCGAAGCTTCTTTAATAGAAGAAATAATCGAGATAGATCAAGAGATGGAGAGATATGCAGGAGGTAGTAGCTCGGATCGTGGAAGTGGGGGAATGGCTTCGAAATTAGCAGCCGCAAAGATAGCAAGTTGGTCAGGTGTAAGAACTGTAATAGCTGATGCTTCACGAGCCGGGATCTTGGAAGATGCCTGTAATGAAGTAAATGGAATTGGAACTGTTGTACTCCCTCGCGATACACGTTTAAATGCAAGGAAACTTTGGATTGCATTTGCTGTAGGTTCTGCAGGACAGATAATGGTCGATAGTGGTGCACGTAAAGCTTTGGAGGGAAGAGCTTCCCTGCTCCCGACAGGAGTGGTTAAAAGTGCCGGACAGTTTGAAATCGGTGATGCAGTTGAAATAACTGATGAAAAGTCAAAAATTTTTGCAAAAGGAATAGTAAGACAAAATTCAGAAGAGGTTATGTCAAATGCTGGTTTGAAGACTTCACAATTACCAGAAGGTGTTTCTCACGAAGTTATTCATACAGACGATTTAGTGATACTTCCTTGAAATCACTTAAAATTTTGTAATTTTCTTTTTAATCCTTCGAGTAAAACTACAGACTCCTGTACACCATTTTTACTTGAGACGGCGATGTAGGCAAGTGTTGCTGCAGGGATGCAGACCAAACAATTTATTACTGCATTAGCATCCGACAAGAGCCATCTTGCAATGATTGAAATCATTAATGCTGAAAACGTTGCTGGTAAAAGCTTAACCATGGGGGAGTAAGGGGAAGACTCTGGAGTTACTTTCTTATTAGTTTTTCTGGCTAAAAAGACCATTTCTGCCCAAGCGGCTATCGCTGAACCAACAGCTAATCCCACAGCCCCCAAATGAGGGTTTTCGGGCAAAGATCTAAGACTTTGGCTTAATGGTCCCCAGTCTCCAACAATTGATCCTGGTACCTTTTCTAAGGCTGAATTTGAAATAAAAAGTCTGTCCAAGGGAAACATTAGGAGTAGCCCGATGATCAGAGAGATTATTACCCTCAAAGTTGCCGAGAATGCAGGAGTTTTAGTGTCCCCATTCGCGTATAAAGCGCTTTGATAGATACGCGAAATACCTATTGCAGGAATCCCAAGAGAATATGCAGCCAAAGTTGCAGCCACGACAATAGTGTCATCTCTGTCAAAAGATCCCCATTGAAAAATAACACCGATAATTTGGTCTCCGATTGTCATGTAAATTACTGAGGTTAAAAGCATCAAGAAAGAAGTTTGTTTTATTCCTTGATTCAAACGATTGCTGAGGTGTTGGCTGTCTGTATTTCTAGACATCTCGGGCAGTTCAGCTGCAGCGATGCTCATAGCAAAAAGACTTATTGGAAGGATGTATAGAACCTGTGCTGACATTAGTGCTGCGACTGCTCCAGTAACTAGCAAGGAAGCCAAAACTAGATCGAAGTAAGCTGAAATTTGGACCACGCCTCTACCAAGAATCGTGGGATTAAAGCGTCTAATTATCTCTCTTACGTGTTCATTTTTCCAAGAAAATGAAAAGCCGATTTTAGTTCGTAATCTACTAACACCAAAAAACTGAAATAAAAGCTGAATAACCCCACCAATAAATAAACCCCAAGCAGCAGCCCTGGCTGCTTTAACAGGATCCCAATCCTTACCAATGGCAATGAACAAAATCACAATCTGCGCAGCATTCCAAATTACAGGAGCAACATAAGAGAGAAAGAATTTTCTGTGACTATTCAACACGCCGAGACACCACGCTGCAAGTACTAGAAAACCAATTCCAGCTGTAGTTATTTTGATCAAGTCAGCTGTTAAATCGAGTTTTTCTGAACTGAAGCCTGGAGTCAATAATTTTGCTATTGGTCGAGCTATTAGTATTCCGACAAGAGTCAGTGCACCTGTAAAGGCAATTAGAAGACCTGCAACAGCACCAGCAGTATGGCCTGCCTCTTTCTCTTTACCTTCAGAAAGCAGTTTGCTATATACAGGTATAAATGAGCTTGACAATGACCCTTCTCCTAAAAGATTTTGTAGAAGATTAGGTATCCGTAAAGCTGCAGTGAATGCATCCGCTGCAGGGCCAAGACCAAGAACAGAACGAAGTAAAGACTCTCTCAACAAGCCCGCCAAACGTGAGAGTAGTATTCCAGTACCAATTTTTTTAGCTCCACTATTTCCGTAAATAGCAGAAGATTCTTTAGAGGGTTCCAATTCTCTTTACCTCTTTTCTAATAGAAGGTTAGTCGCGGCTCGGTTTGAGCGTGATTAGGCAAAGTATTTTCTAATAATAACTATTTGTTAGTAGTTATTATTTTCCTTGAGGATGAGGCTTTCTTGAAAGATACGCTCATTCAAGTGGATTACAGATTTGAAGATGTAGCTGGTGTTCGTTCAGGTTTAAGCGATGTTAGTTATTTAGCAGATGATGGGATTGCTGGAATTGTTTATTTAGCTGACCGCCTTGCAAAACCTGTCCTAATCGAAGGTCCAGCTGGGACAGGTAAAACTCAACTAGCTAAAAGCGTTGCAGAAATGAGTGGAGCACGTTTGATTCGCCTGCAATGCTACGAAGGGCTTGATGAGTCAAAAGCTCTTTATGAATGGAACTATAAAAAACAACTTTTACGTATTCAAGCTGAGAACGAAACTCGGGACTGGAATGAAATAGAAGACGATCTTTTTTCAGAAGATTTTCTACTAAGCCGTCCGCTTCTAGAAGCAATTCGGGCTGAGGAACCTGTGGTGCTTTTAATAGACGAGGTCGATCGTGTGGAAATTGAAACTGAGGCTTTATTGCTGGAAATACTTTCCGAGTATCAAGTATCGATACCAGAATTGGGAACTGTTGTAGGCAATCAAGTGCCTTTAGTTTTTTTAACTTCAAACGGCACACGTGAACTCTCTGAAGCGCTAAAAAGACGGTGCTTGTACCTCTATATCGATTATCCAGATTTAGAAAGAGAACGGGAGATAATTAACGCAAAGATTCCCGGAATGGATGAAAATCTAGCTGATCAAATAGCTCGAATAGTACGTTCAATAAGGCAACTCGATTTGAAGAAACACCCTTCTGTGTCGGAAACTCTCGACTGGGCAAAAACACTTCTTTTGCTAGGAATTGAGAAAATTGATGCAGATGTCGCAACGGAGACTGCAAATGTTTTATTGAAGTACAGATCAGATATAGAAAAAGCGACTAAAGAATTTGCTGACAATCCGGATTCGATAGAAGAAGCAGAAGAAGAGGGTGCAGCTTAAGCTGCGAATGACGGTTAGTAATGTCATCAACTAGAGAGTTGAATGAATCAACGCACGCAGAAGGTCAGGAATCACCACTTCTGGAATTATTAAATGGATTCATAGTTGAACTCCGTCTAGCAGGACTGCCGGTTAGTTTGACAGAGAGCCTTGATGCAATGGAGGCGGTTGGTCACATACCTATCGAAGATCGTGATGCATTCAAGTACGCATTAGGGGCGACTCTCGTAAAGAACTATTCACATTGGAAATCTTTTGAGGTTGTTTTTGAAGTTTATTTTTCTATTCGTGGCTCTGAATACGAGATACAAGAAAATGAATTAGAAAACTTAACAGGTGATGAAGTAGGCGAAACTGAATATCAACAAGGAGAAGCACCATCTGGAGGGGGAGCTATGTCGGGTCTTTCTCCAGAAGAACTGCAAGAAATGCTTTTCCGTGCATTGTTGAATGGTGACCAAGCCATGTTGAGACTTCTGGCACGTCAATCTGTAATTAGATATGCAGGAATGGAACCTGGAAGGCCGGTGGGTGGCACCTATTATCTCTATCGAACTTTAAGAAATCTTGATCTTGATTCGATGTTGGATCGATTAATGGATCAAAGCAGAGAACAAGCTTTAAGTGACTTGACTCAACTTGAAGAACGACTTGAACAAGATGAGTATAAAAATCGAATAGAGGAACTTAAGAAACAGATCGAATCAGAGATAAGGCGAAGTTTGGTAGCAGATCGTGGTGTTGAAGCTATGGCGCGGACTTTGAGAAAACCACTTCCAGAAGATGTAGATTTCATGCACGCTTCCAGGGAAGAAATGGCTAATTTGAGACGTTCCCTGTACCCACTGACAAGAAAACTTGCTGCACGTTTGGCAAGAAGAAGAAAGTATGGAAGACGAGGACCTTTAGACTTTCGTAAAACTATCAGGCATTCCTTAAGCTATGGAGGGGTCCCAGCAGAACCGAAATTTAAATATCCGCGTCCCTCTAAACCAGAAATTATGGTAGTTGCAGATATTTCTGGCTCTGTTGCGGCGTTCGCTAGATTCACCCTTCATTTGCTTTATGCAATTTCGAGTCAATTTTCAAAAGTACGTTCTTTCGTTTTTATAGATGGGCTTGATGAAGTGACACGGTTTTTGGAAGGTGTCGAAGATATAGGAGAGGCTGTTCATCGGGTAAATACAGAAGCAGATGTGGTATGGGTTGACGGTCATTCCGATTATGGCCATGCTTTTGGCGTTTTTTGGGAAAAATATGGTAAAGATATTGGACCTAAAACAACTGTTCTTATCCTGGGGGATGCACGCAATAATTATCACGCGTCGCAATCTTGGATATTGAAAGAGGCGCATCATAAAGCAAGGAAACTTTATTGGTTGAATCCCGAACCAAGAGCTTATTGGGATACAGGTGACTCAATTTTAGGTGAGTACGCAACCTATTGTGATGGTGCTTATGAAGTCAGGAATCTCCGACAATTGGAAGCCTTCATAGAAAAGCTTGTTTAGAGAAAAATTAAAGTTGACTGTTGTGCAATAACTCAGCAATTCGAAAAGCAATGTCAATGCTTTGAGATCCATTTAGCCTAGGGTCACACATTGTTTCGTATCGTTTTGAAAGGTCATCAGCGTCTAGTTGGGCACCTCCACCTAAACATTCGGTAACATCATCACCGGTTAGCTCTAGATGAACACCTCCTGGGTATGTTCCGACTTTATTATGCGCCTCAAAGAAGGCAGTAATTTCTTTAAGGATGTCATCGAAGTGTCTAGTTTTGTGTCCGTTTTCGGTGGAAAAGGTATTCCCATGCATCGGATCACAAACCCAAACAACAGGATGTCCAGCTTCTTGCACAGTTTCAAGAATAAGGGGTAGTTTTTCTGAAACAGTTTCAGACCCCATTCTTGAAATTAAAGTAAGTCTGCCAGGAATTTTTTCAGGGTTTAAAGTTTCACAAAGAGTTAAAACATCTTTAGCATCAGCATCGGGTCCTAGTTTGCATCCAATAGGATTGTTGACTCCCCGCAAGAACTCTACATGGGCTCCGTCCAGTTCTCTGGTTCGTTCTCCTATCCAGAGCATATGTGCCGAACAGTCATACCATTCTCCTGTTAATGAATCCTGTCTGGTGAGAGCTTCTTCATAACCAAGAATAAGAGCCTCATGACTGGTATGGAAGTCCACTTCGCTCAACTCAGACAACTTATCTCCGTCAATTCCGCAAGCTTGCATGAATGATACAGCACGGTCTATCTCATCTGCGAGCATTTCGTATCGTTGACCGGCAGGACTTGCTGCAACAAATTCACGATTCCACTGGTGGACTCTTGAGAGGGCAGCAAAACCTCCTTTGGTAAATGCTCTTAAAAGGTTAAGTGTCGCAGCAGCTCGGTTGTAGGCAGTCAATAGGCGTTTAGGATTGGCCGCGCGCGAATCTTCATTGAAATTTATATCGTTCACCATATGACCTCGGAAAGAGGGTAGTTCGAGTCCGTCTACGGTTTCAGTGTCGCTAGATCTAGGTTTGGCAAACTGTCCAGCAATGCGTCCGACTTTTACAACGGGTACGCCTGTGTAATAAGTAAGGATGACTGCCATTTGTAAGATGACGCGGAGCCTGTCCCTGATTGAGTCAGCAGAGGTGTCGAAAGACTCTGCACAGTCACCTGCTTGTAGCAGAAATGCTTTCCCTTGAGAGACTGCCGCTAGTTGCTCAGTTAGATTCCTCGCTTCACCTGCGAATACTAAAGGTGGTAATGCAGAAAGTTCGTCCAATACTTTTTGGAATGAATTATTATCAGGCCATATCGGTTGCTGACTAGCTTCAAAGCTTTTCCAGGTATCTGGTTTCCATTCCAGAGTCTTGCTTTTCTTCAAACTTTTACTCATATATAGAGTTTACGAAAGAAACGAAGAATAAAAAAACGAATTATTTAATTACGTTTTTAAGCTACGCTTATGCTTTCGCCGGCTCGGTCTCGAACAGTATTTACAGCTCTTTTTACCAAACGGCGAGCTGCTTCTGCCGTAACGCCAAGTTCTTCTCCAACTTCTCTGTAGCTTCGTTTTCTTCCGTCAACAAGCCCGAATCGTTGTTCAACCGCATATCGAGCTCTTTTGTCTAGCACGTCTAGAAGTCGAGTCGCCATTTCACTTTCAGAACGATCCATTACTTCCTGCTCAGGTCCCGGATTGGCGTCTGGGAGTAAATCTACCAATTCGTTGCTGTCATCATCCCCGATAGTTCGATCGAGAGAGGTGGGAGTAGTCAGACGGTGTAGTCTGGCGTGTTCTTCATCTAGTTCATCTCCATTACCAGATACAGCTCTGAGTGCGGCACGTAGGCTAGCGGAGCGATCACCGGGAAGTCTCACAAGACTTGCTTTCTGATCTAGCGCTCTCCCGATAGCTTGCCTGATCCAGAAAGTTGCATAAGTGGAAAATTTAAAACCTTTTCTCCAGTCGAATTTATCTACGGCGTGTTCAAGTCCTAGATTACCTTCTTGTATCAGGTCGAGAAGCTCCATACCTGGCGGTAACGGATAACGTCTAGCGACACTAACTACAAGTCGAAGATTCGATCTAATAAATCGATCTTTTGCTTGTTCTGCGGCTCGTATTGCTCTGACAATATCTCTTCCAGTCTCTCCCGCTTCTTTACGGGCACGAGCTTCAGTTCCTGCTTCTATTGTTTGGGAAAGCTGCCTTTCCTCTTGCGCATTAAGAAGGGGAACCATTCCAATTTCATTTAAATATTGTCCTACTGAATCACTCATTTTTTCTCTTTTTTTTAATCGCGCTTTAGTCGCGCCTCTGTTTCTTTTCCGGAATCATTTTTCCTACTAAGAAAATTTGCTGGGAAGACTTTTAAACACTGCAACTTTTGGTCTCTGTGAACGCCCTCTCTACTATTTTGACACATTTTGTGACTTCGTGGAAGAGTCGGCGATTATGACTTTCGTCATAGGTGTATATTTTCCTTTGTTTAAGGGGCTTATGGATAATTAAAATATTTTATTTTTTACTTTAAATCCCCTAAAACAGCGAAATTTTTTTACCAAGTATTACTATTTAGGTGTGCCTAAAGAGTTCCGACGTCGAATTGGCGTGTTCGGTGGAACATTCGACCCCCCACATGCAGGTCACACCTCAGCTGCTTTGTCGGCAATGAGAAAACTTGAACTCGATTTTGTGCTGATGGTAGTAGCAAATGACCCTTGGCAGAAAACGGATCAAAATTTTAATTTGCCAGATTTTGATCCTCCTACTGTTTCAACACCCGGAGACAGATTTGAAATGCTTAAAAGAGCCCTCAATGAACATGAGGATCTGACGGCTGACGATATGGAGATCGTAAGAGGTGGGAGAACATATACCATCGATACGGTGTCTGAATTGAATAACAGGTTTCCGGAAAGTGAATTTTTTCTATTAATAGGTTCTGATGTGGCAAAAGATTTTGATTCATGGCGGGAACCACAAGAAATCTGCAGGAAGGTGAATGTAGTGGTTCTAACACGTCCAGGAACAGACCTGGACGAGATAGACGAAGATTGGAATTTCTCTTTTCTAAACATTCCAGCCATAGATGTATCCGCTGAGGAGATTCGTTTAAGAGTCTCCAATGGTAAATCCTTAGAGGGTATGGTGACCCATTCTGTGGAGGAGTACATTCTTTCTACTGGGTTATATCGGGATTAAATAGATGAGTGAACAAAATTCTGAAAGTTCATTAACGGCCCAATCTTCGGACAAGAAAGTAAGAGAAAGAAAAGCTAGCTTTTTGGAGATAAGCAAAATTAAAGATCCGAATTTCTTGTGGAAGTTTGGATTTCCTTCGCTATTGGCAATAGTCGCCATTTGGTCCGCGTTTCTCCTCGCTGATGGCTTTAGTTCAGTTCTCAAAAGTGAAGAAGGAGCCACAAGGGAAGCCATTACCGATCCTCTTGAAGAAGGATTTGAAGCTTTTGTCGAACAGACATGGGCGGAACTAGTAATTACAGAAGGTGAATCAGGTGATTTAGTCCAAGTGGCAGTTGTTTCGATTTCAGACCGTCAAAGTGGTGGAGGCGCAGTCCTTCTTTTGCCACCGGAGTTAAAATTAGGCCAATGTGTGGAGAGTTGCACTTTAAATTCTCAGTATTCAAAGTCTGGTCTCGAATCAGTCCGAAACTCTGTTTCCGATCTGTTGGGAACAGAGTTTTCAGACAGCACCACTCTCACTCCGGAACGTTGGGAGACTTTAATTGAACCTATAGGAGCAGTTGAAATAAGAATTGAAGTAACAGGTGAAATTCAAACTGTGAGTAAATCGGAAGTATTCGATTTCATTTCCCGGAAAGATAGTTTCCTTTCCAGACAGAAGAATCAAGGGGATTTTTGGAGAAGTTGGATAAGTGCTTTACAAGAAAGTGGTGATATCGACGGTTCGTTGCCTCTAATGCGTATACCTGTTGTGGAATTGATTTCTGCTTTAGCAAAATCTTCTTTTACCGTGGTGGACAATCTTTGGAATGACCTTGGAAATGGTCCAGAAACTAATCCAGATTTGTTGTCAGGTGTGATATACGACATGTTTCCATTTCCATCTGCTACGGAAAATGATCAACGGGCGACGGTGAGGTTGCTCAATGGGACTGATGACTCTTCACTAAGTAGTGGGATGCAAGAATTATTAAGAGAAAACGGTGTGAATGTCACAGTCGTAGGTAATTTCCGATCTTTTAATGTTATTCAAACACGAGTGATCTATAAAGACACAGAAACACAGGCTGAAGCAGAAAGGCTCGCTGCAGCAATTGGAGCCCATGTCATCAAGGATGAACTCGTTAGTCCAGTAGCTGACTTTACAGTGTTAATTGGTCGTGATTTCTCTAAATGACTCGTTAGTATTCATCTCTTGTGAAAAGAATTCCTGACTCCAAATCAAATCTTTTAGCGGCTAGTGCTGCAAGAAGTGCTGCAGAGAAATTAGGTGTTGAAACTTTAGTAATTGATGTTGGTGACGTTATAGGGATCACAGATTTTTTTGTTATAACAAGCTCTAACAATCAGCGCCATATGCAAAGTATTCGTGAAGAAATTGAGATTAACTTATCCAGAGAAAGTAACTTAAAACCCATTCGTATAGAAGGAAAAGAAAGCGAACAGTGGATGCTTATGGACTATGGAATTTTTATTGTTCATATTTTCGACAGGCAATGGCGTTCTTTCTATAATCTAGAACGCCTCTGGTTGGATCAACCAATATTAGATTGGGAAAAGAATGATTAATTTATACAGCGACACTCAAACAGTTCCGACAGAAAACATGCGGAAAGCAATTGCTAATGCGGAAGTTGGCGATGAACATTCACGATCGGATCCCACAACTCTTTTACTGGAAAATAAAGTAGCTGAATTGTTAGGAAAGGAAGAGGCTGTTTTCCTACCAAGCGGAACAATGTGCAACTTGATTGGAGTTGCCATAAACACATCACCTGGAGATGTGATCATGCTTGAAAGTAATGGACACATTCTTAGATCCGAAACGGGTGGACCTGCGATTGTTTCAAATGTTCTAACCGATCCTGTAGATGGAGAAAGGGGGCAGTTTACAGTCGCTCAGATAGAACAAAGACTAGATCAAACAAGTCGCTATAGGCCGCCTACTTCTTTGATCTGTTTGGAACAAACTCACAATTTTGCTGGTGGAACTGTTTGGCCTTTAGAAATTTGGGAGGATGTGTGCTCCTTTGCCAAGCAGAAAGAAATGAGAATTCATGTTGACGGGGCACGTTTACTTAATGCCGTTGTGGCATCGGGTGTACCTGCGGAAATTTGGGCTAATCAGGCCGATACAATTTGGATCGACTTTTCAAAAGGTCTTGGGGCACCAATGGGAGCCTGTATAGCTGGAAGTGCTGAACTAATAGACAAAGCGTGGCTCTGGAAACATCGTCTTGGAGGGGCTATGCGTCAGTCGGGTCTTATGGCAGCTGCAGCTATCTACGCTTTGGATGAAAATGTCGAAAGATTGAGAGAAGATCATGCAAGAGCAAAACGATTAGCAGAAGCATTGAAAGAGTTGGGAGCGGAAGTAGTAGAACCGGAGACCAATATCGTTTTTTTCGATATGACCCCATGCGGGAAGAGCAACTATGAAGTTGTACAAGAATTATCCAAAAAAGATGTACAGATGAGCGAGATCGGAAATCAGATTAGAGCTGTAACACACTTAGATATTGATGACGCTGATATTGAGGCAGCTATAAGTGCTATAACCCAGGTTGTTGATGACTGACTCAACTCGATAAATCTGGTTTACCCATATAGATGCGGTTGAGTATTCTTTTACTGAAGAGCCATTTGTCGTTTTCAAAAATGTATTCATCGTCGTAAAAACCGTGGAGAACAAGAGGGTCTCCTTCTTTTGGTTTCAGCCACTCTGCAACATAAGCGCGACCGGAACCTGATCCTGAATTGTCATCAAGTTCAGAGATGCTATTGCTGTAAGTGTGAATTACCTTTTCAAATCTCGACATTGAAGTAACCCAAAAAGACCTCAGAGACTCTCTACCAGAAACAGGATCCCCGTGACCAAGATCCCAAATACCCGAGTCACACCATGTAGCGGTCCACTGGTCAGCATCCATCCTGCAGACTGCATCAGAGTAAAGATGTAGAAGATCTTTTATCGGATCCAATGAAAACTCCTTTGAAGACTTTCACCTTTTATTCTTTGTCTTCTCTTAGAGAAGACTCTTCAACCATACGATAAAAACTTGTTAGTTCTTCGTTGGGTTCATAAATCTCAACAAAATGTCCGAAAAGCTTTGTTGAATCATGCATAGCGAAAGGAAATCCCGAGGATGTTTCGGCGTACAGTATTTCCCCGAATCCCATTTTTTCTAAATTTTGTGAAGCTTTTTCAAAGTCAGTTACGAAGACTGCATGATGATGGACAGAGGGGATGGATTTTTCTTTTTGGCTGGAGTATCCAACAAGTCTTTCTGTGTGTTCGCAGATTAATTCAAGCATGATGGAGCCCCATTGGGCATATGCCGAAGAATGGTCAAAAGTGGAATTCACTCCGTTAACACGAACATTTTCCAAAGGTATGTGCTCCTTAATAAAAAAAGGTCCTATATCAAAGAGTTCACTCCAGGAATTAGTTGCGTCTTCAAGATTTTCAACTGCGTAAGCAACTTGAACCACAGGTCCCAAATTAGGGATTGACCACTTTTTCATTACCTTCAGTCCATATTTTTGTCAAAATTCGACTAGCTATTTTCCATTCTTTGTTTACTTGAATAAGTTCATCTTCATATTTTCCAGCAATTATGAAATTTGCCCCTTCGTCGGCAGAAGTTCTGACATGTTGGGCTTGAAAATAGCATTTACATTTAGCCTTATCACCCTCAATCTCGACTACATGGTTACTGACCATGTGGTGACTGAAGTCAAGAGGAACGAGGGCCTTTTTGCAACGTTCAATGATCGATTCGACGCCTTCGTGTTCTGTAATTCCATATTTTGCACAAGCATCAGGTGAGAAAACCTCAGATAAAGACTCCCAGTCTCTCTCATCTAGGGCCCAACAATATTTAACCGTTAAGGCAATTATTTCATTTACATCTTTTTCATAAAAATCTTCCACGCTTAAACCGTATCGTTGGTAGTTTCCTAAGTACTCGTTGGGCAGTTAGTTGTGGTGAACTGTCAGGAGTTAATCTTTAATCTTTAATTTGTTAGGAGAAGCAGAACATGGAATTGGGACTTTCTGGGAAAAAAGCACTTATAACCGGATCAACGAAGGGTATCGGTAGAGCGATCGTCGAATCTCTTATGAGCGAAGGGGTCGAAGTAGCAATATGTGCGCGTAATGCCGAAGAGGTGGAGAAAGCTATCGAAGATCTTTCCGGAAAAGGCAGAATTATAGGATCTGCAGTTGATGCCGGAGATAGCGATTCTCTTACTGCATGGGTGACTTCTTCTATCGAAGAGTTAGGTGGTATCGATGCATATGTGCATAACACGTCAGCGAAAGGTGCAAAGTCTCTAGATGCATGGGAAAATAATTTCAATGTTGACTTGATGGCTCTTCTTCATGCAGTAGAAGCAGCAAAAGAACAAAATCTTGATAGAA
>ENA-UPTF01001264-UPTF01001264.1-marine-metagenome-genome-assembly--contig:-NODE-1264-length-16230-cov-3.818176_pt1 | contig 16230 bp, 16 predicted proteins | sample MGYA00238166_ERZ767019 | MGnify/ENA primary metagenome ERZ767019 (study PRJEB28930, sample SAMN06266391) | marine metagenome | isolation source: Sea water from 250 m depth | place: Atlantic Ocean...
TTGGACAGGGGGTTATGTATTACTTGCACTGCTTCTTGCCCCCTATCTTCGTAAATTTGGGAAATATACGGTTCCAGATTTTGTAGGTGATCGCTATTATTCCGATTTCGCTCGTTTAGTTGCAGTGGTCTGTGTTCTCTTCGTTTCATTTACGTATGTAGCTGGCCAAATGCGCGGTGTCGGTATCGTTTTTTCCAGGTTTCTTGAAGTAGAAATTACTACCGGCGTTCTTATAGGAATGGGCATTGTATTTTTTTATGCGGTTCTAGGAGGGATGAAAGGAATCACATACACCCAAGTAGCCCAATATTGTGTTTTAATTTTTGCTTTTCTGGTTCCAGCTATTTTTATTTCTATGTTGATGACAGGAACTCCTATTCCCCAATTGGGTTTTGGTAGCACGCTCACCGACGGTTCCAATGTATATATTCTGGATAGGCTTGACCAATTGTCTCAAGAGCTTGGTTTTGGAGCTTATACTGAAGGAAATAAATCCACTATCGATATGTTTTTTATAACGGCGGCTTTAATGGTTGGTACAGCAGGACTGCCACATGTTATTGTTCGGTTCTTCACAGTTCCCAAAGTTCGTGATGCGCGTATTTCAGCCGGTTATGCACTGGTTTTTATTGCCATACTTTATACAACCGCTCCTGCCTTGGCCTCTTTTGCACGCCTTAATTTGATCAATACGGTTAACAACGCAGAGTATAAAAATACTCCATCTTGGTTTAAAAACTGGGAAGATACTAACCTTATCGCCTGGGTGGACAAAAATAAGGATGGAAAAATTCAATATTTCGCCAATAAGGCCTTTACAGGAACGCCTGAGTTTTTAGATGAAAGAGGCCTGAATGGAGAAAGAAAAATCTCTAACCCTGTATCACCTAATTCCAATGAGCTCTATATTGATCGCGACATAATGGTACTGGCAAACCCTGAAATAGCAAATTTGCCAGATTGGGTTATCGCTCTTGTCGCAGCAGGTGGGCTGGCTGCCGCACTTTCTACAGCGGCCGGATTGTTGCTGGTCATATCCACATCTATTTCTCACGATCTTTTAAAAAAATTGTTTTTGAAAAACATTACGGATAAACAGGAGCTAGTCTTCGCCAGATTCTCAGCAGCAGTTGCTATTGTCATTGCCGGGTACTTTGGAATTCACCCGCCTGGATTCGTCGCACAGGTTGTAGCCTTTGCCTTTGGGCTTGCAGCTTCTTCTTTTTTTCCGGTAATTCTAATGGGTATATTTTCAAAACGAATGAATAAAGAGGGTGCCATCGCCGGAATGATTACAGGTCTTACTTTCACCGCAAGTTATATCATATACTTTAAATTTATTAATCCGTCTATCAATTCTGCGGAAAACTGGTGGTTTGGAATTTCACCTGAAGGAATTGGAACTTTAGGAATGGTTTTTAATTTTCTTATTTCCTTTTTGGTTAGCCGGGTTACCACCCCTCCCCCACAGGAGATAAAAGATATGGTAGATGATATTAGGATTCCAAAAGGTGCTAAAACCTCTTATCATCACCATCATTAGTATTTAATTAATCACAAAAGGCTTGCTTACTTTCCTGTACAGCCTTCTCCTCTTGAAAAAGGATAAACTAATGTGGAAAAGTTTAATTATAATTATACGGTAATTGCTAAATAGGGATTTTTGTTAAACCCAAGCAACCGTATTTAAATCAAGGCCTGAAATTAGCCTAAATTATTTTTGAGTAAATTTATGGCCTAATGAAAATATTATGAAAAAAACTAGCCTCACTTTGATCCTTCCACAAATACTTTCCAGCCATAAAGAATGGTTTTCTTCTAAGGGTAGAGAAGGTATTTTTGCTGATCTTAGTGAAGAAAATTTACGGGGAGCAAATTTTCGGAATTGTAATTTGGTAGAAGCAAACCTGCAAGCCGCAGATTTATGTTATGCAGACTTTACCGATGCCGACCTTCGTGGGGCAAACCTTCTGGAAGCGCAGTTAAAAGGGGCTAAATTAGAAAATGCCAATTTTGAAGAAACGGATTTGATGTGGGCAAATTTAAAGGGCGCTAATCTTGAAAACACAAGATTCGATGGGGCCTATCTTCAGGGCACCAATCTTCAAGACACCGGAATTAGGCAAGCGCAAATTAAACTTGCCTTTATAGATGAAGACACTCAACTGCCGGATGATATCCACTAACCTTTATAAAATCGACACCCATCATTAAAAATCAGCGACCCGCTAGAATTGTTTAAGGAAGCGGAGATCATTTTCGAAGAACAAGCGTATATCATTGATACCAAATTTGAGCATTGCAATGCGTTCGATGCCGAGACCAAATGCAAATCCTGTCCATTTTTCAGGATCGTAATTCACGGATTGGAAAACGGCGGGGTCTACCATTCCTGCACCGAGGATTTCTAACCACCCTGTCTGCGAACAGACTCGACAACCTTTGCCATTACACATTACACATTGAATATCCACTTCCGCGCTGGGGCAAGTGAATGGGAAAAAACTGGGCCGAAAGCGGATTTGTGTATTCTTACCAAAAACCTCTTGAAGAAAAATATTCATGATTCCCTTCAAATGACTAAAGGACAGGCCTTCGTCAACCATCAAACCTTCAATTTGGTGGAACATCGGCGTATGCGAAACATCTGAATCGCAGCGATAAACTTTTCCTGGCGCAATAATGCGTAAAGGTGGTTCCCGATTTTCCATGACGTGAATTTGAACTGGGGAGGTGTGCGTTCGCAAAACAGTTTCATCTTCTATGTAGAAGGTGTCCTGCATATCTCTTGCTGGATGGTCTTTCGGAATATTCAGTGCTTCAAAATTATAATAATCCGTTTCAATTTCAGGACCCTCTTCTACCTGGAACCCCAGCCCAAAAAAAATGGAAGTGATTTCTTCCATTACCTGAGTGATAGGATGTAATGTTCCCGTTAACTCTTTTCTACCTGGAAGAGTTGTGTCGAAATTTTCGTTAGAATTTTTAAATGATTTTGAGCCAAGACTTACATCCTTGTCGTTTATTGTCTGCTCAACATGTTGCTTAAGAAGATTTATGTCTTTGCCAAGCTTGGGCTTTTCTTTGGGGGAAGCATTGCGCAACTCTTTCATCAACCCCTGGAGTTGTCCCTTTTTCCCTAGAAATTCTATTCGAATTTGTTCGAGTTGTTTAGAGTTAGAAACGGACCCTATCCGGTAATCGAAATCTTGACGGAGTTTGTTGATGATTTCAATCATTCATGTTTCCAACCGATACCCCTCAAGAAAGAGGGAGGTGGTTTAATTCGCCGGCGCGCTATTTAAAATTTACGTGAGCTGCGCGCGGGCAGTTTCAGTCAAGGATTTAAAGGTTGTCTGATTATTAATGGCGAGATCAGATAAAACTTTGCGGTCCAATTGAATATCTGCTTTTTTCAAACCGTACATGAATTGGCTATAGTTCATTCCTTCAGCTCTGACCGCAGCATTGATACGAGCAATCCAAAGTCGACGGAATTCACGCTTTCGATTTTTGCGATCGCGGTATGCATAACTGAGACCATGTTCAACAGCTTCACGGGCTTTTCGAAATGCGGTACTGCGTACGCTCCGATAGCCTTTGGCCATTTTTAAAATTTTTTTTCGTCTTCTTCGGGAAACAGTCCCATTTACCGCACGTGACATTTTACAATTCTCCTTTTTTTTCGTAATCAGCTGTTGCCAGCTGCTTCCCACCTAAGTGAGCACCCTTATCTAGAGGGTTAATAGGGTATTAAAACACTAATGCGTTTCGCATCGGAAGGCGCCATGATGCTAGCCTTACGCAAATTCCTTTTTCGTTTGGTAGTTTTGGTCGTCAAAATGTGGCTGGTGAAAGCGCTATTTCTACGAATTTTACCGCTACCTGTTTTTCTAAACCTTTTGGCGGCCCCTCGGTTTGTTTTTATTTTTGGCATCATTTACTCCACTGACTTCTTATTCGTTATTGGGCACTGCTGTTTTATTTTCTAACTCTTCTGATGGCAATTTTTCTTCATTGGCATCCGTATTTTTTGTTACTGGTTGCTTAGGAGCTTTTACCTGAGCCCCTTTTTTGGATTTAAAACTTTTAGGAGCTAAGATCATAACCAGGGTGCGGCCTTCTTGTTTAGCTGACTGTTCGATAATGGCAATATCTTCTGTTTTCTCCGCGACCCGCTCTAAAACCCTCTGACCAAACTCACGATGAATAATTTCTCGTCCCTTAAAGAAAATGACAACCTTTGCCTTATCCCCATTTTCTAAAAATCGTTGCACATGTTTTAATTTAAAATCGAAGTCATGCTGATCGGTGTTAGGCCGAAATTTGACTTCCTTAACATGTACAATTTTTTGATTCTTTTTTGCTTCGTGTGCCTTTTTGCTTGCTTTATATTTATGTTTGCCATAATCCATTATACGGCAAACTGGCGGGTTAGCATTGGGCGCAACTTCGACAAGATCCAAGCTCCGATCTTCTGCCATGCTTATGGCTTCTTCGGTGGGAATGGTGCCGAGTGACTCTCCATCATCTCCGATTACCGACACTTCCTGGACTCGGATCATTCTATTAATGCGTTGTTTCTTGTTAATTTAAAACTTTCCTTTTAAAAAATTAATCAACTTTCTGTATCAATGGTCCGGTTTTTAACGGCTTCATTAACTTCATTTAAAAACGTTTTCAAATCAAGAGTTCGCGTTTCTTTAGACCGTCGCCTACGAACACTTAAAGTAGAAGTTTCCACTTCTTTATCCCCCAAAACAATCATATAAGGGATCTTCTGTAACTGGGCCTCGCGTATTTTGAACCCAATCTTCTCATTTCGCAAGTCTTTTTCTACCCGAATTCCTGATTCTTCAAGCTCTTTGGCTATTTTATCGGTATATTCGGTATGATTATCGGTAATAGGCAATAAGATGATTTGAACCGGAGCTAGCCATAACGGAAAAGCGCCTGCATAATGCTCAATTAGACAACCAAAAAAACGTTCCAAAGAACCCATTAGGGCACGGTGAAGCATGATAGGTTGACGGCGTTGACCATCCTCCTCAATATAAGTGATATCAAACTTTTCAGGAAGATTAAAATCGACTTGCACTGTTGAAACCTGCCAATAACGATTCAAACTGTCCTTAATTTTAATGTCAATCTTTGGACCGTAAAAAACACCCTCGCCTGGGTCCACTTCAAATTCCAGGTTCTTGTTGTTAAGCGCGGTTTCCAAAGCTTTCGTTGCAGACTCCCATCCGCTATCCGAGCCAACATATTTTTCCGGACGTGTGCTCAAATAAATTTTGTATTCATGGAAACCGAACGACTGTAAAACAAAAACAATGAGGTCAAGAACCTTGGTGATCTCTTCTTCAATCTGTGACGGACGACAGAAAAGATGTGCATCATCCTGAGTGAAGCCACGTACCCTTAACAAGCCGTGTAAAACTCCTGAGCGCTCGTAACGATAAACCGTTCCCAACTCTCCGAAACGAACGGGAAGATCGCGGTAACTTCTCAACTTGGTCTTATATATTTGAATATGGAAAGGGCAGTTCATCGGCTTCATGACATATTCCCTGCCTTCAACATCCATATTCGAAAACATGTTGTCCTTATAGAATTCCGTGTGGCCGCTGGTTTTCCACAAATCTATTTTTGCCGCATGCGGACTAATGACCATCTCGTATCCGTGGCGGAAATGTTCTTTTTTCCAGAACTCTTCCATTAAATGACGAATGCGCGCACCCTTTGGGTGCCATAGAATAAGACCGGGTCCAATATCATCTGAAACCGAAAATAGATCGAGTTCTTTACCCAGTTTACGGTGATCGCGTTTTTTCGCCTCTTCTAGTCTTTTGAGATAAAGACGTAATTCTTTTTCCGTATTCCAAGCGGTACCATAAATCCGTTGCAGGACCGGGTTTCTTTCATCACCGCGCCAATATGCGGACGAAGTATGCAGCAACTTGAAAGCCTTGATTTTCTTGGTCGACTCTACATGCGGTCCACCACAGAGGTCACCCCAGTCTCCCTGCGAGTAAATCGTAATTGGTTCGTTGGGGTCGATCGATTCAATGATCTCGACCTTGAATATCTCACCCATGTCACTAAATTTTTTTTTCGCCTCTTCACGAGAGATTTCACTACGCACGATGGGAATATCTGCAGCTGCGAGTTCCTTCATCCGTTTTTCAATCTTTACAAGATCTTCTGGAACAAAAGCATCTTTGCGAGAAAAGTCATAGAAGAAACCATCTTCAATTACTGGGCCGATGGTGACCTGCGTGCCGGGAAAAAGTTCTTGAACGGCTTGCGCCATCAAATGTGCGCAACTGTGACGAATGGTTTCAAGTTCGGTAGGATTTTTGTTAGGAATCATTTACGTAAATATTTAAATTTGCCGTTTCCCGTAAGAAGTTGGCAAGACCCGAAAAAAGGCACCATGCATATTGGCATGATGCCTGATTTTAAACCAATTATTTCTTTGAAAATAGGCACGGGCGGTTTCGAACCGCCGACCCCTTGCATGTCAAGCAAGTACTCTACCCCTGAGCTACGCGCCTGAAAAATCAGATACTTGCTATTCTAATTCCTGCACCGCATTTGGTCAAGTCCCTACTCAACAAAGGTCCACCACGGTACGTTCTTCCCTTTAAAACAAAAATGCTGCTATTGGACTGATTGACAGACGCAATGACTGACTAGTTAGATTTGGTGTAAATCTCGCCACCTTTTTCTTTGAAGGTGTCAGACATTTCTTTCATGCCTTCCTCGATAGCCTTTTCTTCCTCGAGGCCTTTTTGTTCGGCATAATCTCGTACATCCTGCGTGATTTTCATTGAACAAAAATGCGGGCCGCACATGGAACAGAAATGCGCCACCTTCGCCGAATCTTTCGGTAAAGTTTCATCGTGGAATTCCAACGCCTTTTCTGGATCCAACGAAAGGTTGAACTGATCTTCCCAGCGGAATTCGAAGCGAGCTTTACTCAATGCATCATCGCGTACTCGCGCGCCGGGATGGCCTTTCGCTAAGTCAGCAGCATGCGCCGCGATTTTGTATGTGATTACACCTTCTTTAACATCTTGTCTGTTGGGTAGCCCCAAATGTTCTTTAGGGGTAACGTAACAGAGCATGGCCGTTCCATACCAACCAATCATGGCGGCACCGATGCCACTGGTGATGTGGTCGTATCCCGGTGCGATGTCGGTGGTCAACGGTCCCAACGTGTAAAAAGGTGCTTCGCCACAGGCTTTTAACTGTTTTTCCATATTTTCTTTGATCATATGCATAGGAACGTGACCCGGACCTTCGATCATCGTCTGGACTTCATGTTTCCAGGCGATCTGCGTTAATTCACCGAGTGTTTCCAATTCAGAAAACTGCGCTTCGTCGTTGGCATCAGCGGTAGAACCAGGACGCAGTCCATCACCTAATGAAAAGGAAACATCATAAGTCTTCATGATCTCACAGATTTCCTCAAAATGAGTGTAGAGGAAATTTTCTTTATGGTGTGCAAGACACCACTTGGCAAGAATAGCACCACCACGGGAGACAATACCGGTAACGCGTTTAGCGGTCATTGGCACATAACGGAGAAGTACGCCCGCATGGATGGTGAAATAATCGACACCTTGTTCAGCTTGTTCGATCAAGGTATCGCGATAAATTTCCCATGTCAGATCTTCGATTTTTCCATCAACTTTTTCCAACGCCTGATAAATTGGAACTGTACCAATGGGCACAGGTGAGTTTCTTAAAATCCATTCGCGCGTTGTGTGGATATTTTTTCCAGTTGAAAGATCCATCACATTGTCGGCTCCACAACGTGATGACCAGACCATTTTTTCAACTTCTTCTTCTATCGAAGACGTAACTGCCGAGTTACCGATATTGGCGTTAATTTTTACTAGGAAGTTTCGTCCAATAATCATCGGCTCGGATTCCGGATGATTGATATTTGCTGGTATGATGGCGCGTCCTCGTGCTACTTCATCGCGAACAAATTCAGGAGTGATTTCTTGTGGTAAGCTGGCACCATAGGAGTTGCCGGTCAGCCGTTGTTCGCGTTCCTCATTCTCCACCCACTGCTTGCGTTTCTGGTTTTCTCGGATGGCGATGAATTCCATTTCCGGAGTAATAATGCCTCTTTTTGCATAATACATTTGCGAGACGTTTTGTCCAGGTTTCGCACGTAACACCTTATCGCGGGTTTTAGGAAACCGTTCTGTATTGGGATTTTCACCTTCCCGATAGCCATCGTCTTTGGGTTCAATTTTCCGGCCATCATAATATTCTACATCACCGCGACCTATGATCCACCGTAAGCGAATGGGGTCGAGTCCTTCTCGAATATCGATTTTTGCATCAGGATCAGTGTAGGGTCCTGATGTATCGTAAACGATCAAAGAGCTTTCATCTTGTTCAATATGATTTCCATTACCATTGCCATTTACGGTTGTGGAAGCCGAAAGAGAAATCTCTCGGAACGGTACCTTAATATCTGAATGAATTGTTCCTGAAACATAGACTTTTTTCGATTTGGGAGAAATCGGATCGGTGGAAATATTTACTTTTTCATCTGTAGCGCCATGCCTGTTTCCGTTTCTGTTTCCATTACCGTTAGATGTTGTCATGATGTTACTCCTCCAAAATGATGCATATATTCAAATGCCTGCTGTTTTATATCTTGTGAGTCCCAGATGCCTGAAATGACGGCAACTCCATGAGCGCCTTGTTCCAGAACTTCGGGAACGCGGTTTAGTTTAATTCCTCCCAAAGCCAGTACGGGAAGGTGAACTGATTTTACGATTTCACCGAGTCGCTGCGTTCCTTGCGGAGGTCCAAAATGAATTTTTGATGGTGTTTCATAAATTGGGCTGAAGGTTATGAAATCAGCTCCTTCTGCCTCTGCTAATAGTGCTCCTTCTTTTGTATGGGTCGAAACCCCTACCATAAGATTCCTAAAATTATCTTTTATTTCACCTGCCGAAACACTGGTCTCAGTGAGGTGAACCCCATCCGCACCAGCAATTTTAGCAATATCGGCACGGTCGTTGATAAAAAGTTTTGCATCATATTTTTTAATGATTGGCTTTATTTCAAGAGCTTGTGCAAGCAACTCTTTTGGGCCTAAATTTTTTTCTCTAAGTTGCAACGCCCGCACCCCGCCTTGCAATGCTTTTTCTACTTGCTCAGTTACCCGTGTTGTTTGATGACCGCTAAAATCTGAAATGAGGTAGACATGCAAAAAATCAAGGTCGTTGTGTTGTGATGTCTTCATTTCGTCTTCAAAGTTAAAGGTCTATCAATCCATCCATCGGACTGCTTGCTGAAGCATAAAGTTTTCTGGGAATTCTTCCTGCTTCATAAGCCATTCGCCCGCACTCCACTGCCATTTTCATTGCCATGGACATTTTTAATGGATCCTTCGCGCCGGCGATAGCGGTATTCATTAAAATTCCGTCGACACCCAACTCCATTGCACGACTGGCATCCGAAGCAGTGCCAACACCCGCATCAATAATGACGGGACATTTAACAGCTTGCAAAATCAATTTAATATTGTATGGGTTTCGTATGCCTAATCCTGACCCTATAGGAGCGGCAAGTGGCATAACCGCTGAGCACCCTGCATCCTCCAATTTCTTGCAGAGTACAACATCGTCAGTACAATAGGGCAACACATGAAAACCATCTTTGATTAAAAGTTTCGAAGCCTCCAGGGTTGCTTCGTTATCGGGGAATAGAGTTTTCTCATCACCAATTACTTCTACTTTGACAATATTGCCAAGTCCCGCCTCTCTTGCCAGCTCACAAGTCATCACTGCTTCCTTAACTGAATAGCAGCCAGCTGTATTGGGAAGAAAGGTGTATTTCTTCGGGTCGAGATAGTTGAGAATGGAGTCTTTATTTTTATCCAACTCAATGCGGCGCACAGCCAGAGTGACCATCTCGGCACCAGAAATTTCTATGGCTTTCCGGGTTTCATTAAAGTCTTTGTATTTTCCTGTGCCGACAATCAACCTTGAATGAAAGGTTTTGTCGCCTATTTTCATAAATTCTTTATTCTTGTTCATATTCTCCAAACATTTAAATAAAAGTATTGATTAAATACCGCCTCCAACCGCATGGACGATTTCTATCTGATCATTTTCTTTAATAGTAGTGGAATAGTATTTCGATCTAGGAACAACTTGCTGGTTTAGGGCCATAGCAAAATTGGGTGCCTTGATATCCAGCTCTTTTACCAAATCAGAAAGGTTCTGGCTTTTCTTAATTTCTCGTTTTTCACCATTGATGGTTAATTCCACGAAAAAGTTCTCCTGAAAAAATAGTAGCCCAGTTTTTTTAAGTCTCCGAAAAACTCGACCAATATTAAATTTGGAACCTAAAAAGGAAAAAAGGGGGGATATAAAAAAGCCGCATCCCAAACCAGACTAAGGAAATGCAGCGTATCTTTTCAGATGGCTTCACTTCCCTTCGCTGGTATGATCCAGATCAGGTTCAAAGGGTCGTCCGGTAAAAAGGACTCTCAGTTTAAAAACGCCCCTAGTGATCATGCTAAGATAAGATTATTTCATATAAAATACAAGTCAAGTTTTATTGACGGAAAAATAAATTAGAGTAGTATTCATTTCATGCAGTTATTTGCGGTTTGGCGTTTATCAATATTGGTTTTTTTGTTATGGATCTGGTCTTGCGCCACCCCTCCCCGAGCCGTAAATCCTTATTTTGAAATGCTACCCGAGCACCTGCTGATAGCTGACCGAGAGTTGTTTTCTTTGGCATTGCAGCAACAAAAAAATAACAAGCTGAAATCTTCCATAGGTCTATGGAAACGCTTTTTAGCAAACAACCCGAGGTCATTTCGAGGTTATAACAATTTGGGAATGGTTTATTATACCAACGACCAGTTATCTCTAGCCCTTTCCGCTTTTGAAACCGGTCTCGACCTCGAGCCCTTTGACCATAAAATTAAAGAAAATTTAAAACGAACTTTGCGGTTTCAGATAACACTATTGCGTGAGAATAAAGATTATGACGCTGCTATTCAATTGTTAGAACGCATCTCGAAGCTCTCTGAAGAGTCCGAACGTAAAAAAGTGGCATTACAAATCCAAACAATGGTGAATAATATTTTTGAAAAGGTTAAACGATCTAACTCTCTGGAAGATTATGAAGCTTTTCTAGCCAGGTACCCCAACAGCCCAGGGCACTCAGATGAAGCACGTCGTCGTATCGAAAGAATAAAGTTCCAGAAATCTCTCATGGGCGAAAAATTCCCATGAGGAAGAAAAAACCTCAATTTAGGAGTCCTTCCGCTCTCCCAATAAACAAATATTGCACGTAAAATGGTAAATCCCGCCGACTCTTCAGTGTAAACTCACCGCTGATTTTAGGGTTGAATTCTACTGAACCTTAAACTAAAATCAGGCGTAATAAGGAGATTATTGATGACCATTGATGAAGTGCGACAGATCATTTTGAACATTCTTGAAGATATTGCTCCCGATGAGGATATCAGCTCAATTGACGATAATACCAAGTTAAGGGACCAGATTGATCTGGACTCTATGGATTTTCTAGATATTGTTATGGAACTGAGAAAACGGTTTAACATTGAAGTTCCTGAAAAAGATTATGAACATCTGGCTACATTGGCTGGTTGCATTACCTATTTGCAACCACTATTGAAAGACAGGCTTGCTGCAAGCTAGAGCTTCCATCCCGCATTTTTGACCCCAAAAACCCCATCTAATCCAAATTATTGAGATGAAACTGCCAGCGTTTCCTTAATAGTTGATCTATACTATATAAACTATGGGATACGATGCGATAATCATAGGTTCCGGTTTGTCCGGATTGGCTGCGGGCATTCGCCTAGCCATGTTTAACAAAAAAGTTTGTATCGTTGAAAAACACACCGTCTTGGGTGGCTTGAACTCTTATTATGTCCGCAAGAACCGAACTTTTGATGTTGGCTTACATGCAATGACCAACTTCACTCCGAAAGGAGTTCGTAATTCACCCCTTGGCAAACTTCTTAAGCAACTGCGCTTTAGCCATGACGATTTTCGCCTTTGCCAGCAACATATTTCAGAGATCCGCTTTCCAGAACACGTTTTGCGGTTCACCAATGATTTTGAGTTTTTTCGGCAGGATGTCGCCGACCAGTTCCCGAAAGAAATTGATGGGTTCAACAAACTCGTAGAAAAAATTCTTTCATTTGACGAGCTAAATCTGAATGATCAAGAAATGTTAGAGTCCCGTCCTATTCTGGAACGTTTTATAAAGAACCCTATTTTAATCGACATGCTCAACTGCCCTTTAATGTATTACGGTAACGCCCGCGAGGGCGATATGGATTTTTACCAGTTCGTCATCATGTTCAAAAGTATCTTTGTCGAAGGCTTTGCCAAACCGGTGGGTGGGATGCATTACATACTGCATCTGCTTGAAGAAAGGTTCAAACAACTAGGTGGGGAGTTGCGAATGGGGTCTGGGGTAACTTCCATCAATGCAGAAAAAGGAACGGTAGAATCCATAAACCTTGAAAATGGTGAGAAGTTGGTCTGCGAGAAGGTCATTTCTTCCATCGGTTATGTAGAAACTTTGAAACGTTGCTCGCCAAATCTATATGAAACAGAAGATTGTGAAACCGGTCAGATTTCTTTTATGGAATCTTTATTTGTTGTCGATCGAGAACCGCGAGATTTGGGTTATGACAAGAGCATCGTCTTTTTTTCTACCCAGCCAAAATTTGACTATAGAGTGCCTGACGAAATGATCGGCATTACTTCGGGGGTTCTTTGCTGTTCTAATAATTTTAATTACCCTCAACCCTTGAAAGAGGGCTTAATTCGACTAACCAATATGGCAAACTTTACCCAATGGAACTCATTACCGCGAACCGACTATATCGCAGCCAAAAAACATTGGAGAAATAAGGCACTGGAATCGGTATTCACATTTTTTCCCGATTTTAGGGATAATATGGTATTTTTAGATTCGTTTACGCCGAAGACCATAAAAAAATATACCGGACACCTTAACGGAGCAGTTTATGGGTCTCCACGTAAAATAAAAAATGGTAAAACCCCTGTAAACAACCTATTTATCTGTGGAACGGATCAGGGGTTTTTGGGTATTATTGGGGCCACATTGAGTGGCATTTCAATGGCCAATCTCCACGTTTTACAGAAATAAGCGTAATCCATAATGGAATTGCGAAAAGGAAATGAATAAACCACAACTGCAACGAAACTGGTTAAAAGATATTCGGTCGGCCTACGACACGGTTGTCATAGGAAGTGGCTTGGCGGGCATGACCTCTGCCAACGTCCTTGCCAAGCTGGGTCACAGAGTCTTGCTAGCCGAACACCACTATAATCTCGGAGGAATGGCAACTTGGTTCAAGCGCAAGGGGGGGCATATCATGGATATTTCCCTGCATGGTTTTCCTTGTGGAATGATTAAAACACTTCGGAAATACTGGTCACAAGATATCTCCAACCGAGTTGTTCAACTCAAAAACGTCCGTTTCGATAACCCCCAATTTTCTGTGAACACCTCTTTCGATAAATTAGATTTCACCCATATACTTAAGGAACGTTTTGGCATACTTAAGGAGGTTGTAGACGAATTCTTTCAAACCGCCCGTGGAATGAATTTTTACGATGACATGGTCATGACCACACGTGAGTTATTTGAAAAATATTTTCCTGGCCGCACCGATGTTTGGCGATTCCTTATGGAACCCATCACATATGCGAACGGTTCAACACTTGATGACCCTGCAATAACCTATGGTATTGTCTTCTCGAACTTTATGGATAAAGGGGTCTTCACCTATCAGGGCGGCACCGACCACCTGATTAAGGAAATGAAAAAGGAACTCTTAAGCAATGGAGTCGATATACGCACCCACTGTATGGTTGAAAAAATTTATGTGGAAGATAAAGCGGTGCAAGGGGTTCGCATCAATGGTCAGGATATTGCCTGTAAATCCGTTCTTTCAAATTCCAATATCAAGACGACTATAGAGCAACTCGTGGGTGAGGAAAAGTTTGGCCCAGAATATATTAAAGATGTAAAAAATGTTCGGCTTAATAATTCTAGTTGTCAGGTCTATATGGGAATTAAAAAAGGTGAACAAATTCCTCATGTCGGTGATCTTCTATTTTCATCTGAGGCCGAAGAGTACTGCACAGAAAAAATATTGAGTAAGGATATTACCAGCCGAACTTTTTCATTTTATTATCCTGAAATTCGACCGGGAACCGATCGATATTCCATCGTATCCTCTACAAACGCAAGATATAAAGACTGGGCTAATCTCAGTGAAAAAGAATATCTACACGATAAAAACGATTTGGAGCAAACCACCCTCAATGCATTGGAAAAATATGTGCCTGATATCCGCAAAAAAATAGATCACATTGAAGCTTCAACGCCAAAAACTTTTAAACGTTACACCCTGCACCCATCGGGGACGTCTTTCGGAACTAAGTTTGAAGGACTCAAGGTCAGCCGTGACCTTCCTAAACAAATAAACGGCCTGTTTCATGCCGGATCTGTGGGTATCATTATGTCTGGTTGGCTAGGAGCTGCCAATTATGGGGTGATTGTAGCTAATGAAACAGATAAATTTTTGAGACAACGGAGTCCAAGTCTCGTTACAGCATAAGATAATCCCTTTCTTTTCTTCCTTCTTTCAAAAATTTAATTTAATATTGTGCAATGAAATTCGACTTTAAAGGTCAGACTGCTGTTGTTACTGGGGGCACGCGTGGCATCGGCCGGGCTGTTTCTGAAGCATTTCTCAAATCAGGGGCAAAGGTCATCGCCACCTACCGGAGTAATGATGAAGAAGCTCAAAAGTTTATAGAAACAAATTCAGCGCATGCAGAATATCTCGACATTCACAAGTTTGATGTCACCCATTATGATAAAGTAGAAACGTTTTTCAAGGAAGTCGAAAGCAAACATGGGGCTTTGCAAATCGTTGTTGTCAGCTCAGGAATCCGTGCTGATTCCATTGTCGGTATGATGAAAACGGAAGACTGGAGAAATGTTATTGACACTAATTTGACAGGCACCTTTAATATTTGCAAGCTTTCCGTCCAGTGTATGATGGGACAAAAATACGGTCGCATCATCACCCTTACCTCCCCGATTGGTAAATTTGGTTTTGCCGGACAAGCTAACTACGCTGCATCGAAGGCAGGACAAGTGGCCTTGGTTAAGTCCTTATCGAAAGAAGTGGCCAGCAGAAAAATTACGGTAAATTGCGTTTCACCTGGTTTTATAGATACAGATTTCATTTCTGATTTGCCCGATGAACAAAAGAATGCCTATAAAAAACAGATCCCTCTAAAACGCTTTGGTTCTGTACAAGATGTTGTCGCTCCAGTTCTGTTTCTGGCTTCAAAAGAATCTTCTTACATCACCGGATCGGTGTTAGAGGTAACCGGGGGCCTATAATAATGTCACAGGATTTTCTTCAATATATTCCACATCGCCCCCCGTTTTTGTTTGTTGATAAAGTAACAGAAGAAACTACTGACACAATCAAAGCTGAAAAATCAATTGATCCTGAAGAATCATTTTTTAGGGGCCATTATCCCGACCGACCTATCATGCCTGGTGTTTTGATATTTGAGTCTATTTTTCAGACGGGTGCTATCATGATGGGAAAGCGAATCGCTAATGAAGGTCGCATCCCTGTTCTTACACGGGTCAACAACATAAAGCTCAAGCATGCCGTTAACCCCGGCGACACTCTGCAGATTGAAGTTCAATTAAAAGATCTTGTTAGCTCTGCAGCTTATATGAAAGGTAAGGCATCCGTGAATGGTAAAATTGCTGTCACTCTTGAGTTTACAGCGATGCTCGTTGACTTGCCAGCGTGAGAGGAAATGGGTCAGAAAATTACAGGACAGACGGTTAGTTTTCCACTTATGAATGAAAAGTGCTCCATATGAGTTTTCTAAATTTAGAAAATAAAAACATTTTGGTATTAGGAGTTGCCAATAAAAAAAGTGTGGCCTGGCATATTGCTAAAACTCTGGAAGAAGAAGGTGCCAAGGTCCTATATAGTGTGCGCTCTGAGGACAGAAAAAATTCTCTCAATAAACTGTTGGCAGGGAAACCTGTTTTCATCTGCGATGTTGAAAAACCAGACGACATTGAGCGTCTAAAAAATGATATCGGAAAAGAATATAAAACACTACA
>ENA-UPTF01001265-UPTF01001265.1-marine-metagenome-genome-assembly--contig:-NODE-1265-length-16229-cov-4.860079_pt1 | contig 16229 bp, 14 predicted proteins | sample MGYA00238166_ERZ767019 | MGnify/ENA primary metagenome ERZ767019 (study PRJEB28930, sample SAMN06266391) | marine metagenome | isolation source: Sea water from 250 m depth | place: Atlantic Ocean...
CAGGGATCGGAGGCGTGGAACGCGCTTATTGATGAGTTCCTCAATCTCAATGTCATCCTTGACCCAACTATGACCGCGTACATAGCAACGCGAAATGTTATGGCAGCCCGCCGTTCCGACTGGCACACAGAGTACACTCTTCCCTCACTTTGGGACTTCTATACGCCCAATCCAAACAGCCACGGATCCTACTACCCAGATTGGACGACTTGGGATGAAGTGGCGTGGAAACGATTCTACCGGAAATGGATGGACTTTATCGATGACTACAAGGACGCAGGTGGGCGAGTAACGGTAAGTTCAGATGCTGGCTTCACTTACAATCTAATGGGCTTTTCAACTATTGAGGAGATGGAACTCCTACAAGAAGCTGGATTCCATCCCCTGGAAGTAATCCGGGGAGCAACCCTGCACGGAGCAGAAGCTCTCTTTGAACCTCGTGATAAACCTATCCAGTTTGGGGTCGTAAGGCCTGGACTCTTGGCAGACCTGGTGATAGTGGAGGAAAACCCTATTGAGAACCTCAAAGTGCTATACGGTACTGGTGCAATTCGGCTAAATGAGCAGACAGGTAAAACCGAACGTGTTGGTGGCGTCCGCTGGACTATAAAGGATGGAATTATCTATGACGCAAAGGAACTTCTGGCCGATGTACGCCGTATGGTCAATGAACAGAAACGGGAACGCGGGATTACCACCCTCCCGATCTCTAAATTTTAAACCGAAGCACGGTAACTGGCAAACATAAAAAAACCCACCGTTTAAAGTGGGTTTCTCGACAATCATTTAGGGTCGAAATCAAAGTGCCCGAGGGCGGACTCGAACCGCCACGGCTTATTCAGCCAACGGATTTTAAGTCCGTCATGTCTACCAATTCCATCACCCGGGCACATTTGTTGAGGCGTCGGCCGGATTCGAACCGGCGAATGGCGGTTTTGCAAACCGATCCCTTAGACCACTTGGGTACGACGCCATCTAATAATTTGTTGAAATATTGAGGCCAAAATTAGGTTTTTTTATTTATAAATCAATTAAGCAAATCTGAATAATAATTCTCTTACAGCCTCCATTTTAGTATTTAAATCATTGATAGTTTTAGTTTGTAACCATAACTGTATTGATATTGTTAAAAATCCAACAATCAATAATCCATAAATCGTCTTAATATGCTTATCCATGGAAGTACTCCTTTTACTCTATAACTAGATCGTTTTAATTTTTAGTATGGAAATTAGAAAAATGAACATGTTTCAACGTCTGAGGGATTTCAATGTCCCTGCAGTTGTTCTTGATGAAATATTCTCAAATAAAAAAGATTTAAAAACAATGGAAAAATCGTGGGAAGAATTAAAATCCAAAGGTATGAAGGATGATGAAATTGCAGAGGCAATATCTAAAATAATAATAGATGAACTAGGCGATGAGTTCATTCAATCTTTGCCAACTGAAAAATAGTGATAACGAATATTTTGTTTGGTCTTTACTGGTAAATTTGGGTTATATTTTTTTTTGTTCATTTTTTCAACAGTCATCTTAATTTCATTTCCACTAAGCTGAATCATCTCACTGTCAGATTTTCTTTCATACAAGTATATATATACTTTACATGCTTTATGAATTTTTTCTAAATCAGCAGATAGTGGCTCATCTAAATACAATGCAGGATTTTTATCAATTGCTAATTTCATTCGCAAACTTGTTTTATAATTATCAGAACTCAACGATTGACTATAAGAAAAGGAGCAAAATATAAATATTGCTATAAGTTTATAATTATTTTTTCTATTTAAAATCATACCAATGTCAGATATAACAGTAAAGCAACAGTACAGTACGTTATACTGCCCGATTTACCAAAAAATATCCCGGAATTTGAAGCGTCATCCTTAAGCTGTTCTTCATCTATATGACGATGAACTCTTTTCGCTTCACTTTTATATTCACAACGAAAAGTATCTATATAATATTTAATCTTTTCTTTCAAATTCAAAGAATTAAGACCATTTAATTCTGCATTCTCTATCACTTCTGTCTGGCAAGTTCCTATCCATTCCACATCTTTCTTTAACTCATCATTGGATATTGCATCCTGTTGACAAATAACAAACTCTACGCAAAATACTAATAAAGAATATTTATAAAACTTATTTATTTTAGTCATCATATTTAAAGACCAATTACTAAATTAAATTGAATCACTGGCAACTCTTTAATTTCCATTTTAGGGCCTGTTACCTTCTCACCTTCTAATTTCCAATTACTTTCTTTATAGCTAGAATTATAATAACCAATTTTCCCCTCAACCGAAAGTAAACTAGAAAAATAATATCTAAAGCCAACATGGCTTGCAAAACCCAACCATGTTTTTTCCATCGTTCCACCTGTAGAAAGATTTACACTAGAGTTATTATAACTATTTAAAAGTGTATCCATATCTTCAGATGGTTTTTCATCTTTAATTGATATTTTTCCTTTATTGATCATCGGCGCAAGTGTAAAGTTTAACTCCATTCTTTCTCGAATATAGTAAAACGTTTCAAAACTTATTGATCGAAAAGCAATATTTCGGCTATAATTTGAACTACCAATTTTTCCAAAATGCAATGAATGTGATTGCGTATAGCCTAAACGCATATTGTGATAAACTTGATATCGAATACCCCAATTCAATAACAAATTTTTTGACAATAGTCCTCCTGAAGGGATTACATTATTTGAATCTGGATCCATACCAATCAATTTGGGATTGAAAAATCCACCGCCTAATTGAATATTTAATTTGGGCTGAGCAAAAATAATGCCACTTAGAAGAAAATAAATAAATATTGATGTATAAACTTTTCTATTATTCATCATCTAAAATTACGATAATTTCATTCTATTGTCATGATGTCTATATTAGGAAAAACCAACAACTTAATTATTATAATGTCTAGAAATATATTATTGATACTTTCTATATATTTCTTCCAAATAACATTATATGCGCAAGAATCAACAACAATTTCTGATCAAAGTGAAAATTTAGTTGAAGAAATCAAAGATAAATATTCAATAATAGGTAAAGTTGCATATGGTAATGGAGCTATCGTGGGTGACGCAGAAGTAACTCTTTTAGATACGAATGAAAAACTCATATTAACTACAAGGACATCTAGAAAATTTTTAAAACGATTTGGTGGCGGAAAATTTAGATTTGATGAAGTACTACCAGATGAATACATAATTAATGTTGATCTTGGAACTCGAGTTGGTATTTCTAAACAAATACGTTTAAAAGATAAAGATTTAAATCTTGGCACTATTTATAACATTGTAGAATTTCCAAAATATGAAATAGCTGATTATGTAGACTCAACGCTTATGTACAGAAGACGTATACCTACCGATCCAATCGAGCCAGACTCAATAAATATTCGTCACATCATTGTAGAGCTAGATGGAAGAGCAAATACTGTAATTGTGGATTCCATTTTACGCGATAGCATTTTTTATACACACTCCGGTGAACTTACAAGAGATTCAATTCCCGTTGAAAAAACATATATGGTATACAATGATTATGGGATACTAATTCATCAGAGTCGATCAATGAAAGATCGGATTAATGAAGTGCAAAAACGTGATGGATACATTGTATTTAATTCAGGAGATACTTTGCAATATGACAATATTTTTTTTGAACGAAACTTTCAATCACCAGAAGTCGCTACGTTTCATTACGATGACACAACAGGCATACCTCAATATCATTCTTTCTTTGATATATATGAAGTCTACACCGGCCCATCTTACGTAGAAAGATCTGTAGAAAGAGGGTTTAAAACTGGATATATATTGTACGGAAGTATTATAGGACTTGAGATATTAAGTAGTGGAACACTTTCTCCAATAATTAAACCTTATTTACCCAGCTTTAGTATGAATAAACAATCAGGAAAAAAATATTTTCCAATGGTTACATCATTCGCATTAATTACTTTAGGTTGGATTGGATATGATTGGTATATGGATCGTAGAGCAAATTATTTTACCCCTAGCGATGAACAAACATTATTTCCTAAGACAATGTTTGTTTTTTCATTTGATGAATGGGCGTATAAAAAGGCGGAACCATATATATTGCCAGTAATTAACAGTAAACCGGTAAAATGGTGGAAAGATAGAAAAAAACGTCAAGCAGAAAAAAATCGTTCTAAGCGTAAATCAGTTTTTGATTGATTCGATTACAGTGAGCCCGATAAGGCTTGAATAGCGTTCAATAATTGAGTTGCATCTGTTGAATGAGGTGCGCTTGCTGGGTCAAGAATATCCATATTATTTGCGGCTTCTTTATACTTACCTAAATAATAATACGCTTGTATAAGTGCCATTCTAACATCCTTATGATCCACTGAACTTTTATGAGAGAATTTATAATACAAATTTTGCGTTAATAAATCATTAGCAGCTGCTACAACTGATTCATATCGATCGATAGTTGATCCTAACAAAACTCCACTGATTGCTTTTCCAGCAAGACAATCTAATAAACTAGTCCTAGAAATTGTATTGCTATAATCTTTAGTAGTAGCAGTAAAATCATTATAGGCAGCAATAGCATGATCTACGTTACTCGTATTAAATAATGCCGCCCAACCCCTTCCATGCATTGATTCTCCATAAACACTGTCATAAGCAATATGAATACGTGCTTTATTCATCGCTTCTTGAAATGATTGTAGGCTATTAGCATATTGACCACTCTCAAATTTATTCCATCCATCATTTATTGAAGCTATAATATTTGAAGTCTCATCCATAATGCCAGTTAACTGCACTTCAGCTGGATTTGGACGAACTGTACTATTATGTTCAATTCTAAGTGATTTAGTTGAAGTAGGTAGTGTTGGTGAATATTGAATAGTTATTTTTTCTGTTATTCCAGGAGAAAGAATCAAAGATTGAATACTATTTGCAATGCTAAAATCACTTACAGGAATACTAAGAGTCAAATCAAGATCAAAACCTGAAGATGCACTATTAGTTATTTCAAGGTCTAATCCCTTAGTATCACCTGATTTAACTAAACCAAATTCTAATTTTGAGTTATTATATGAAAAGGAAACTGGCGTAGCACCTTCACCATAAAGATACATCTCAGATATAAAATTCTCATCTTCATCGAAAATATTCATTTTCCCTGAATACTCTTGTCCGTTTGTTGGGCGAAAAGTCACATAAATTTCTTTTGATTCATTTTTTTGAAGAGTTAAAACTCCACTAAAATCCATCGTAAAACCTGGAGAATCCAGGATTCTAATTGAACCAACAAAAGTATCCGTAGAGTTTTCTGTATTTTTTATACGAACCTTTTTTGAAACTGACTGATTAATCTCAATTTTACCAAATTGCAGTTCTGTTTGATCAAATTGAACATCTAAAATTATTTCTTTTTTTTCATCACAAGCTGTGATAAACAAAAAGCTAAATATCAAAAAGAATAATAAATGTTTGAGCTTCATCGGGATATAATCATTTTTTTTGTTTGTGAAAATGAACCTGATTTCATTTGGTATATATAAACCCCGCTACTTACTGGGTTTCCCAAAGCATCATTGCCATTCCATAAAATATTATATCTACCTGGCGAATTATATTGATTCACTAGTTTGATTAATTCACGTCCAAGCAAATCATAAACAACTAAAGATACATGACCCCCTTCAGGTAAATCATAATGGATTCTTGTCTCAGGATTAAATGGGTTGGGATAATTTTGATTGAGAGAATAAGAAGTTGGTATTGAATTTAGTTCGTTTATAGCTAGTGGTTTACCACTACCTCTAGGAATAAGGGTATAATGCCCCAAATGAGTTCCAAAACCTTCAATATTCATGCCATTATTTGATAGGTCACTTTTGATTTCACGCCATACATCTCCATCCCAGTATGCTATAGAAACAGCATTATAATCTAATTCATCTAAAGCAATTGAGACTTTTGCTCCTTGGCTTAACTCTTTTCCTAAGGGTCCAATTGTGTAAATTTTTGATAAGTTGTTATATCCAATAATTTTTCCCATGCCTGGCATAGACAAATCCATACCAGCAACTAAATACATATCTTCATCTAAACTATTTTCTGGGATAGACATAGAATACTTACCATCTCTAGAAGCAATATCTCCGCCTATTTTCGAAGAAGTAAAATTCACATTATACTTAAATGTTGTATCAATATTCGTACGACCATACTCCATCGTTCCCCGTACATTAATATCAAGGGTTCCAGATGTATTTAATTTATACTGTTCCACCATCAGCAATGAATCATTAGAAGCAACAGGCAATACCTCTAGGACACTTTCATAACCTGCGTTATTTGCAGTAATCGTCATCTTTTCTGAACTCATAACTGAATTACCCACCACGTATATTTTCATTACATCAGTAAATATTGAATGTTGCATATAACCCGCGCTCAGATTTGGAACGGTTATATCCGCAATATAAAATGATGCTCTGAACATATAATTCCATCCTTCTAATGAGGTTCCTCCAACGCTAAAATTTGATAGCGGATCTAATGTCCCACCACCATTGTAATTATATGCATAAGTATAATTTTCACCATTCGTATTCTCATCCATAGCAAAATATGTACCGATTGTATCGTCTTCAACAATTGTAATTACCACTTCCCCTAAATTGGATAGTTGCTCTTTATAGGGTGTAAGGTCTATTGTACTCCAATCACCTGTAATTGCTGATCTAGAGGTCGACCATTTGATAGGATCAGCAATAGATTTAACATTCCCAAGTGTGTCAGTAATTTCAAAAAAATGAATATTAAAATCCTTATCCGCAGTTGCAGGTGTTCCTGAGCCAGTAAATTCTTGATCAAAACCAACAACAACTTTAAGCTCAACCAATTGATTTACACTCATTTTAGGATCAAATTTCATTCCCCATCCCCAACCTTCAAAATTATTACCCCAACCTAGAAAGCTAAACGTACTACCATCTGAAGTGGTGAAAGAATCTCCACTTCCATCATCATACGCTATTTCTTCATAACCTGTCCATCCAGATGCATCTGTTCCATTTGAAACATAATTATAAGATGTTGAATATTTTTCTGGATTCGCAATTATAAAAAGAGCCGTATACACTTCTGAGCTATCATGGTAAATAATATGTTTAACACCATCAGTTAATGAATATACGGCATCGGAATATCGAGTTAATTCCAACGACCTGTATTTTGGTGTAATCGAACTAGTAGCTGTAAAAGTTATTTCTAGCGAATCTTTGATGGATTCATATGAAATATAATTTACTCCATAATCTTTAACTTGATTGCCCGATACATCTACTTTTCCAGAAATATGTTTAGTGGTAGCACTAGCCCGCATAGGCATCCATAAATTATATCCTAAGGCAGGAAAAACATTGATGTTGTTATAGTAATTAGCTGTAAACCAATTCAAAAGCCAATCTTTATGATCCATTTCAGTGTTATAATTGTTTAAAAGTTGGTCAAAAGCTTGCCACCCCTGCTTTGGATTACCGCCGGCACTAAGATTAATAAAATCTTTAATTGATTTATCGCCTAATTGTTCTACAAAGTATAATACAAACAATGAAGACATTGCGTAATGAGCAGCGCTGGACTCCCAAGTCCATCCGATCTGATCTGCTTTACTGAGATAATGTGCATGAGAAATATATGCACCACCACAAATTATAGTAGCCATCTCACTTAGACCTTCATTGAAATGTATAGTTTCATAAGGGTCATAATTATAATGGATTAAATGTTGTAACTCATGACTTATAGTTCCCTCAGTATAGGATATGCTTGCATATGTATCAATATATACAATATCGCGACGGTTACTCCCCGTACCATTTGTTTGATCTAAAGAATAAAAATAGCCACCAGCCCCAGAAAAAATATCAGCAAAAAGAAAATCAACAATCCCATCCCCATCTTTATTTGGAGGTGAACCAAAATACTCTAGTTCCAATTCATAGACTCCCTTGGTAGTATCCCTTGAACCCAATGGCGTACTTTCTTCCAATAATTTTATATACTGATCTGCTAGGGATTTTGAAATATTTGGTGATCCACTAATTTTGCTTGTATCTGCCCATATTGCAGTATAATCTCCTTTGGCTAATAACTCAGCTACAATCTCTTCAGACTTTTGACCTCCCTGACCATCATCAACCAATACCCAGAATTTTTCAAATGATCCCACATTAGATGATTTGCTTAATCTTGGAGGAATTTGCATTTGATTATATACATCCGGATAATCTCGTTTCATTTTTTCAAGATGTGACTTAATAAAGTCATCCGTCAATGTAGGTGCTGCACATAAAGGACGCTCTGGTAATGTATCTAAATAATCAATAGGACCCGTCTGTATTGTCGCCCGATTATTTTGACCAAGCAGAATACTAAAAGGAATTAATAGAATATATATTATACTAGTGTGTTTCAAGAATATGACCTGAGGATACCAAAGTTACAGCATTATATTAATTTCGGTAAACAAAATCATTTAACGAGGCAATTTCATATCCATGTCTGCAACAACATAGGCCATTACTGCCATTGAGGCAACACAACGATTAAATTCGTCTTTGTCTACCTTATCAAAAGTATCTGCATTAGTATGATGGTACCAAAAATACCTTGAGCCGTCAACTTTAAGACCCATGCCAGGAACACCTTCCCTCATAATGGGTCCAATATCAGCACCCCCTCCACCTTTTGTTATTTTACCTGAATCAATCCTATACAATAGTGTTCCAATATCTTGTAATATTTTTAATGATTCATCAGGCCCTGAGAAACCAAAACCTGATGGTTTAAAAACACCCGCATCCGATTCCATCGCAAGTATATGATTATCAAGTTCATCAAAATGAGCATCTCTATAGGCATTCCCACCACGAAGACCATTTTCCTCATTTGTCCACATGACAGCACGAATAGTACGTTTTGGTTTTAATCCAAGGTCTTTAATCAATTTTACAGCTTGCCAAGAAGCAACGCTTCCACCTCCATCATCGTGCGCACCTTGGCCAACGTCCCATGAATCTATGTGGCCACCCAGTACAATTACCTCATCGGGGTATTGAGACCCTATGATTTCGCCCATCACATTTTGTGAGGGCGCATCATCAACAAAACGTCCTTCCATATAAAGTGATACTTTAATTGTTATTCCTCTTTTAGACATACGTCCCATCATTGCCGCATCTTCTAATGTTATAGCAGCATGAGGAATCTTTTTCACACCATCCTCATAAGCGCTCGTGCCTGTATGAGGGGTATTCATAGAATAAGGTCCTACTGAACGTATAAGACTTGCAATTCCACCAACTTTAGCTGCCTCTGATGCACCCCGGTATCTATACTGAACTGTTTCGCCATAAGTTGTAAATGGTACATTATATAGAACAATTTTACCTTTGGCTTCACTTGCTCTCGCTTTAAGATCATCAAAGCTATTTACCACAAATACCTCACCGCTCAAACCTTTAGATCCTGTTCCAACGCTACCACCCAATCCTAAAATAGCTAAATCTTTCTTCCATGGAGCAGTCATAGCGGCAGATTCTTTTCCACGTATCCATTTGGGGACCATTACTTTTTCACCATGAACATTGTCCAATCCATCTTTCTTCATTTCATCTATGATCCACTCTAGTGATTTTTCTAAGTTTGTGGAACCCGAGAATCTGGGTCCGAATGTATCAAGCATTTCACCTAATCGTTCATATCCTTCCGAATCAGCCATCGCTTTATCAATAATTAAATTGCTATTTTTTTGAAATTTCTTTGCAATTTCACCAAGTTCATTTTGGTTGCTACCACTAGGAGAGCAACCAACAAATAATAATGTAAAAAATAAAATGATTTTCTTCACTTTGTCCTCATTGATTAATATTAAGAATTAAAAATAATTCCATTACAACGCAGAAAAAATAAAAATATTGAATTATTTGACAATTAAATTCTCAACATATAAACAGAGAAAGAAATATGAATAAAATAATAATTATTATTATAACCCTAAGTTTTCACACTATTTTTTCTCAAGCATTAAATAGAAATGAAATCAATAGTTTATCTCGTGAAAAAGCTCAAGATGTATTTAAAGAATATCGGGAATTTCTGTCTTTACCTAACGATGCAAACAAACCAGATGAACTTGAACCAAACATGATATGGTGTGAAAAAGCCTTTAAGAAAAGAGGATTTACAACAGAAAGAATAAAAACAAAACGTCTTCCTCTTATTCTAGCAGAAAAAAAATATTTAGGAGCAAAAAATACTGTACTATTTTATATACAAATTGACGGACAACCAGTTGACCCTTCCAAATGGTTCCAAGAAGGACCTTTTATACCCACACTAAAAAAGCAGATAAAAAAAGATAAATGGGAAGCTATTCCATGGGAATCTTTATATAAAAATTATGATGATGATTGGAGAATCTTTGCACGATCAGCTTCTGATGCTAAAGGTCCAATAAATAGTTTTTTAATTGCCCTAGATATCATTGCAGAAAAAGGAATTAAACCAGATTATAATATTAAAGTCATCATGGATATGGAAGAAGAAATGGGTTCTCCAAACCTTCCTCCTGCAGTTAAAAAATATAAAAATAAATTGAAGGCAGATCGATTAGTAATATTAGATGGACCTCGACATCCCTCCAATCAACCCACTTTGACTTTTGGTGCACGAGGGATTATAACAATTCAATTAAGAGTGCATGGGCCCAAATTCCCCCAACATAGTGGTCATTATGGTAATTACGTACCCAATCCAGCAATTAGACTAAGTCAATTAATTGCTTCAATGAAAGATGACAATGGACTAGTAACAATTCCTGGATATTATGATGGTATAACTATTTCTAAAGAAGCACGCGAAATTATGTCAGCAGTACCAGATGATGAAGAAAATATTAGAAGATCAATTGGATTTTTAAAACCAGATAAAGTTGCAAATTCATATCAAGAATCAATTCAGTATCCATCTTTAAATGTCCGAGGAATGAAATCTGGGTGGGTGGAACAGGAAGTAAGAACCATAATTCCATCATTTGCCCTCGCAGAAATTGATGTGAGATTAGTGAAGGAAACTGATGCCAAACGAATGGTTAAATTGATTAGAAACCATATTAAATCTGAAGGATATTATATAATTGACGGTGATCCAACTGATGCACAAAGATCCAAACATAATAAAATTATTACATTTAAATATCGAATTGGTTACTCAGCATTTAGAACCCCCGTGAATTCAGAAATAGCAAATTGGCTAAAAGCAGCATTAATAAATGGCTTCGGGAAAGAACCTATAATCAAGCGAACATCTGGAGGTTCTGTTCCTATATCGCCTTTTGTAAATACTCTAAATGTTCCTGCAGTAACAGTGCCTACAGTTAATCCCGATAATAACCAACATAGTCCAAATGAAAACCTAAGAGTTGGCAACCTAATAGAATCAATTCGAACGCACGTAGCCTTATTAGTACAACCTTATTAAAAGAGAAATATTTTATATTGCAAAGGTTAGTAAACCAATAACTGTTAATATAAAATAATTAACTAAGACGGCCGCTCCAACATAGTCCTTTGCAAATCGTTGTCCAAAAAACAGTGCAATTAGATCTAAAGCTATAATAAATAGTCCTACTTTAATTAATTGGCTATTATTATTAATTAAAACTTCCCCTACACCTATAAAACAGACAATACCACCAATGACTTCTAATATTGTAACGACCAACAACAGTGGCGTTACAAATTGTGAGAAAAATGTTTTAGAGAAATGATCAATTAAAAAAGATCGGTTGCCTTTCCAATCAATAATTTTATCAAAACCAGACTGAATCATGGCAATGCCTAAAAACAAAGCTATTAGAGCTTGTGAAATATGAATTATCGAATATTCAAACATTTTTAATATCAAATTTTATATTACCAATTTTCATTTATTACCTCTGAACCTCGAAATTTTACTACATATTCTCCATAAATGGGATCATAATAATGCCCATTTTCTTGATAATCTGGGTTCCATTTTTTTTGTCCATTTGAGTCAAGGTTGTAAATAAAAGGTGAAATCAATAGTCTTTCAAGATGCCATCTACCTTCTTTACCAGATGGAATTTCCTCTCCTTTTCCGTAAATCATAAGACCGCCTTCAGCGTAAATCTCATGTTCTGGATTCATATCAAGATATTCATGGCTTACATTCATTGCTTTATGACCAATCTCATGAGCAATTGTTCTTCGTAATCTATCTTGTCTACTAAGATTAGTAATAGTAATCACACCTCGATGCTTTGGAGGAATAGAATTAACATAAGAATAAGTTGGAAAAGATAATCCCCCTGTTCGCACAGTCTTGATCATCCAATTTCTACCTTCCGAAACATCTAAGAATGGGAAAAATACATCTTGCAAAACGACAAGATAAATTGTTCTATTATTGTTCTGAGACTGTTCTATAATACTCTCAAATGCTAAAGATGCTTCTTCCGTAAGTTCTGATGGATCTCTTAGCATATGTTCATACATATTCACATATTCGGTTCTAGGAACGCCTGGAATCTTATTAGCCTGAATTGAAAGAAAACGCGAATCGACGTCACCGGTTTTAATCCAAAGTAAATTAAGCTGTACCGAAGTTGGCTTATATATTTCCTTAGCTGATTGAAAACCTTCAACCAGATTTTCAACAGTTACTTTTTTAAAGCTGGGATCTAAATTAGATGGAAAATATATACCTACATCAATAGTAGGTTGACCAACTTCAATATCACTATTAATTCTTTCAATGTTTATAGATTCAATTATTGACCATTTTACAGATTCAATATTGGGCTCATTAACTAAACAGCCACAAAAATAAACTGTAAATAAAATTGTTGCACGTTTAAACAATTGAAAAAATATTATTTCTTTACTGTTGGATACTTTACGCCAAGCTGATCTAAGTATGTATCGTATTTTTCTGGATCATAATAATACTTTTTCATTTCATCTCTATAAGTAGACATTATTTTTTCGTTTAATTCAATCGCGGGCTTATCAGTTTCTCTAATCATTGGTTTATATTTAGTCTCTTTTGTTTGATTCTTGAAGTATTTTTTTGCATCCTTAACTAAAGTTTTATCTGTATAAAGATCAACTAATGTCATAGCTAAAGCTTTTGCACCAGCCACAGCTCCCTTATGTGCAATTGGTGTTGCCATTGAAATTCCATTTAACCAATTATGACCTGGCAAACCTGGAATATTTGATGGAAATCTTAACGTAACAGTTGGTACAGCCCAACTTATATCCCCAATGTCGTCTGATCCACCTCCCCAATTATTCGACATAGAGACTGGTCCCTTTAACTCTGCAAGTTTAGTGGGCAGACCTTTTTGCTCTTTATTGCCAGCTTCCTTTTGAACTGCTTTTGCAAGAGTTTGATCCTTTTTGTCCCACTCGGGCAATCCAACTACTTTAATATTCTCATACATCGCTTTAGCAATGGGTTCATTGAAATGTCTTGGCCATGCTGAGCCTAAAATTCTTGTTGATATCAGTTTGGTATCGGTCATCATTGCTGCGCCTTCAGCAATTTGATTAGAATATTCAAAAAGCTGCATAATATGTTCATAATCGAGTTCTCTTAAATAATACCATACAGAAGCATTACGAGGCACAACATTTGGTTGATCACCACCATCAGTAACTATATAATGAATCCTGTATGGAGGGCGAAGATGTTCTCTGCGGAAATTCCAACCAATATTCATTAACTCTACTGCATCCAAAGCGCTTTTACCGCGCCATGGAGAACCAGCGGAATGTGCTGTTTTACCTTCAAATGTATACTCTACTGATAACAATCCATTTCCACTTGCTTGTCCATGTGTAACAGCTAAATTGCTACTAACGTGTGTAAAAATACATGCATCAACATTTTTAAAATAACCGTCTCTGACAAAGTAAGCTTTTGTTGCAACAAGTTCTTCAGCAACACCGGGCCATAATACTATAGTACCCTTCAATTTTTCTTCCGTCATGATCTCTTTCATTGCGATTGCAGCTGCAACAATTACAGCTTGACCTGAGTTATGTCCTTCTCCATGACCGGGTGCACCCTCAATCATAGGCTTATGGTATGCCACTCCTGGCATCTGAGAAGATTTTGGTATTCCGTCAATATCAGATCCTAATGAAATAACAGGCTTCCCTTTACCCCATTCTGCTAACCATGCTGTAGGAATACCTGATATTCCTTTAGTTACTTTGAAACCATTATCTTCTAGAATACCAATTAAATAATTTGATGTTTCAACTTCTTGGAATCCTAATTCTCCAAAACTATATATCATATCGACCATTTCTTGAATGAGCTTTGCTTGTTGCTCAACTTTTTTTACAGCTTCTTTTTTCATTGATGATACATCGGAATTTCCTGCAATTAGGAATGAAGCAGTCATCAAAATAGTAATGTATTTATTATAAAATAATTTCATATTAATTATCCTTCCTTTAAAAACTTAAGCCTTTACAAATAGCAATAGCCTATCGAAAGTTAATAAAAGCTCAGGCATAGATACTTAATTAAACTTTATCTTAATTTCTTATTCATATGGATTGGATAAAAGAGAACTATCACGTTTTAATTGAAAACCCTTTAATTCTTAGTTTAATAATTATTTTGGGTTCGATTATTGTTGCGAAAATAACAGATCTTGTTTTTACTGTAATAATCAAGCGTATAACTGCTAGGACTCGTACAGAATTAGATGACAAAATTGTTGTTCTATTTCATAAACCCATATTTTATTCTATCCTATTCATTGGCTTCTCAATGGGAGTCAAAACTGCAAATCTCCCAGACTATATTGATTTTGCACTTGTTGGAATTTTTAAAACTATCACTATTATAATATGGCTTTTCTTAATATCCAGAATTTTAATACTAAGCATCGATTGGGCATCAAAACAAACTGACAACAAGCTTCTTCAGCAAAAAACACTTCCTTTATTCAATAATTTAGGAAAAATAGCGATTGGATTATTTGGTATATATTTCATTTTTCTTAGCTGGGACATCAATATTAATGGTATCCTCGCTTCAGCAGGTGTGTTAGGTGTTGTTTTAGGTTTAGCAGCAAAGGATACAGTTGCAAATTTTTTTGCAGGCATATTTCTAATGGCAGATTCGCCATTTAAAGAAGGAGATTACATTTTATTAGAGACAGGAGAACGAGGATATGTTAAGTCGATGGGACTAAGATCAACACGTTTCCTAACTCGTGATGATATAGAAATTACTATCCCAAATTCTGTAATTGCTTCTTCAAAGATTGTTAATGAAAGTGGCGGTCCAGAAGATATCGAGAGGATACGAATCACTCTTTTAATAGCCTATGGATCAGAAATTGATGCGGTAAAGAATCTCTTAAAATCTATTGCCCTTAATAATGACAATGTACAAAATGAGCCTGAACCTAGAGTTCGTTTTAGAGAGTTTGCAGAATCTGGAATAAAATTACAGTTACTTTTCTGGATTTATAAACCAGAAAAAAGAGGTAGAACTGTTGATGCAATCAATACTGAAATTTATAAGCAATTTAAAGAGAATCAAATTTCAATACCTTATCCAACAATGAAAGTATTGATGCCTGAAAAATAATAGATAAGTTTAGGTTTTAATTTTTTTTCAATAGTCTATATACCAACAATAATAGAACTAAGAAAATAATTCTACCAGCATCAGTATATATTATATTTTGAATCAGCTCAATTAAATAGATTTTATCCAACTAATTATATACTTCAAAAATATCTAAAGGTAATTTGCCAAAATTTGCACTACCTATATTTGATGTTATAACAACAATGGTTTTTGTATTTGGATTCATAAATGCATAGGTCGTTCCACCAACTGAGCCCCCTGTATGTCCATAAAGCTTTTCACCGTTATTTCCATATCTAATTCTCCATCCAATTCCATAATCCGTTTTATTTCCATCAATCGTAGCTTGACTTTTCATTAGAATATCCAAACTTTTTTGTGATAAATATCCATCAGTTGAATGTTTATTTAAGAATTCAGCTATATTCTCCGTTGTAGATATAAAACCTCCCCCTGCCCATTTCCAGCTATTATTTACTGACTTTGCTATTTCATACCCACCTGTTGGAATA
>ENA-UPTF01001266-UPTF01001266.1-marine-metagenome-genome-assembly--contig:-NODE-1266-length-16228-cov-2.469011_pt1 | contig 16228 bp, 15 predicted proteins | sample MGYA00238166_ERZ767019 | MGnify/ENA primary metagenome ERZ767019 (study PRJEB28930, sample SAMN06266391) | marine metagenome | isolation source: Sea water from 250 m depth | place: Atlantic Ocean...
GCCTGTTTTTTAGGCGTTTTTTACCCTTTTTTCGCCGTTTTACGCCCTGTTTTGCCCTTTTTTTTCTCTTTTTTCCCCTTTTTTTACCGCGTTTTTCCCCTTTTTTACGTTTTTTTCCTTTTTTTTACAATGATTTCCCCCTTTTTTTACCGTGTTTTTCCCCTGTTTTCCAATTTATCCAATACATGTTGATACAATAATCCATAATATGCTATGTATTGTGTACTATTTTTTCCTGTTTTTTACATTATAGTGTAAATATAGACGAATCAAATACACAATATTTCTTCTCCCCAATAACATTACATCGTTTGAATATTCAGTTATATGCAGTTAATAATATATTGTATGATTCAAATAATTCAGATGTATCATACGAGTTTGAAATAACGATGGTAAAAAATAAAGAGAGTATCAAAGCATAAAAACCAATTTTACCTAATAACATTAATTTTAATCCTTTTTTTCATTGTTTTTTTCCTTTTTCCTCCAACTTTACCTTTTTTGATTGATATAATGTAGTCTCTATGAAATTTTAGAACCTTATCACGAATACCCTTATCTGTCTTATATAAATCTGTTATTGAACTAAAGAAACTTTTAACTGATAAACAAGTATCGGCTAAAGAATTAACTGAACTGGCACTTAAAAGAATAGATGAGACAAATGATAAAACTAATGCTTTTTTATATGTTGCAGGAGATACAGCTATTGAAGAGGCAAAAAATATTGATAAAAAGATTGCAGATGGGGAAGATATTGGACCTCTTGGAGGTATCCCTACATCAATAAAAGATCTTGAACCTGTAGAGGGGATGCCTCATACAAACGGATCTTTATTTTTTAAGGATAATATTGCAGATTATGATCAGCTTGGAGTTGAGAGAATAAAAGAAGCCGGCGGAGTGATACTGGGAAAAACAAATACTCCGGAATTTGGATTATGTGGAACTACAGATAACAGACTGGGTGATGACTGCAGAAACCCATGGGATTTAAACTGTACATCAGGAGGTTCAAGCGGAGGTGCAGGCGCTGCAGTGGCTTCAGGAGTCCATCCTCTTGCACAGGGTTCTGATGGCGGAGGATCAATAAGAATGCCTTCTGGTTTGTGTGGTATCTATGGGATAAAGGGTACCCAGGGAAGAATTCCTAGAAAACATACAGCACTTCAAAGTTGGAATCCGGTTAATTTTTCATGTATGGGTCCAATGAGCTGGTATGTTAAGGACAGTGCCATCATGTTACAGGTTATGTCAGGACCTCATCCTGATGCAGAATCAACGGCTATTCAGACAGCTCCGCCTGATTTTTTAAGTAATATTGATAATGGAATTAAAGGTAAGAAAATAGGATGGTCTGTTGATCTTGGATGTATCAATGTAGATCCTGAGGTAAGAGCTGCGACTGAAAACGCAATTAATGTTTTTGAGGAATTGGGTGCGATTGTTGAACCTTTTAATTTTGAATATAACATTACGGAATTGAAGGAATCAATTTTCCCTATAAATGCTTCTCAGGCTTATAATAAAAATGGATCTTTACTTGATGAGGATTCTGACAAATTAATGGCTTATTACAAAAAAGCTCTCTTAAGAGGAAAAGATATTCAGGGTGATGAATATATGAATGCAGAATCCGAATTATTTAAATTCAGAAATTATATGGAATCTGTTTTCAGAAAATACGATTTTATTTCTACTCCTACAATGGCTGTTCCGGCGTTTGAATGCGGGAACCCACCTGTTGAAGTCGATGGGGTCAGACAGGATCCTGAACCATCTCCGTCTTATGGAGATGACAATCCTTCACATAAAAATGCCGGTGGTTTATTATCCCAGTTTACTGCAATTTATAATTATTCAGGTAATCCTGCTGCAACATTACCATGTGGTTTTTCTTCTAAAGGTCTTCCTATTTCATTACAGATAGCTGGTGCTAAAGAAGATGAAGTTGGAGTATTGCAGGCATCAAGGGCTTTTGAAATTGTAAGACCATGGCATGGTAAAAAACCTGTTGTTTAATGAATAAATTACAAACCATTGTTCCTGATATTCTGACTATATGTACGTATTCAGAATTCGCACCGTTTTCTTATAAAAAAGACGGCAGTGTTGTTGGTACTGACATTGAACTTTTAGAAAATTTTGCGCATAAAATGGGACTTAATTTAAATATAATTGAGAATCAATTCGACGGACTTTGGGATATGCCGGGTCTAGATGAATGCGATATAGCGGCAGCTGGAATGATGTCAGAGGGACGGGATTTGGGTTCTAAAGGTATATGGAGCAAATCATATATTACTGTTAAACGGTCACTTTTAATTCGACATTCAGATATTGATGCTTTTAAACAACCTGGTGATTTTTATAATAAAAAGATTGTTGTTACCCCTGAATCAGCAGCACATATTGATGCTGTGGAACGTTATCAGCAATATGGAGCAATAATAATTCCTGCTGTCCCATCACAAAATGAAATTGTAAACCAGTTACTTTGCGGGGAAATAGATGCTTTTGGTGAAGGCGATGTAAGTAATGCTTTTCTTGCAGAAAGATTTATCGGTAATGATGAAATAAATCCTTTGGTTCTGACAGATATTCATGAAATGAGTTTTCCTGAGGAATTATGCTTTGCAGTCAGATCATATGATAAAAGATTGATATATAACTTAAATGAATTTATAAATGAATATTTTAAAACTTAAAATAAATATTGTTTAAACCTTTTACTCTTGTACAATTACCATATGGATTTTTTTATAGTTATATTTAGTTTTCTTGTGGTGTGGTCATTTGTTGAGATCACATTTCTGATCTCAGCAAGGATGGTTACAAATACTTCATCAGGTTTGTCACATAATCAGTTTATGTGGAATCTTAGAATCATTGCATTGTTTTTGTTTACAGGTTCTGCCTTTGTCATTAATTATTTAAATTTTAGTCTGACAGAATTTGTCATGATGTGTTTCCTTTAGTGATATAAATTGTTTGCAGATTATAAAAATTTAAACTGGACATTTTTCACGGTACTTATTGGCGGATGTGCTCTTGTAATGATTACCCTTGGAATGAATCATGGGATGGGTTTGTATCTTATTCCTATTACAGAACATCTTGAAATAGGCAGGGAATTGTTTGGTCTTTCTATTGCTATTCAGGTTTTATTTGCAGGTATTGGAGCTCCTATTTTTGGTGCTTTGGCTGATAGATATGGTCCTGGAAAAACCACATTATTAGGTACTTTAATATTGATAGTAAGCAGATACTGGCTGGCGAATATTGATAATACAATTGATTTGTTTGGATCTTTATTCCTTTGGGGATTTGGAGCAGGAGGATTTTTGGGGATTGCACTTGGTGCTGTTGCCAGAACAGCTACAGGAAGAAACAGATCATTATATGTTGGGATAGTTATGTCTGCAGGTTCTTTTGGTCAGTTTATTATAGTTCCAATAATAAATTTACTTATACAGAGATTTGGATGGATGGATTCTTTGTATTATATGATTTATCTGACTATAGCTTTGGTCTTGTTTTGTTATTTTTTAAGTTTTTCTTCAGGCTCTCAGGCAAATTCTGATAATAAAGGCCAGACAGTTGGAGAAGCAGTTAAGGAAGCATTATCAAATAAAAACTTTAATCTTCTTACACTTGGTTTTTTTGTTTGTGGCTTTCACGTAATTTTTGTTTCAACTCATTTGCCTGCTTTTCTTGAGGATAACCTTTTGCCAGCATGGATTGCAGGATGGGCACTTGCACTCATAGGTTTGTTTAATATACTTGGAACTTTAATGTATGGATATTTAGGTGACAGTTATTCTAAAAAGAATTTATTAACAGGGCTTTATTCATTAAGATCTGTTTTATTCCTTGTGTTTTTTCTCTCTCCTAAAACTGAATTTACAGTTCTGATCTTTGCCAGCCTTCTGGGAATATTATGGCTATCTACAGTTCCATTAACCAGCGGAATTATTACTGATGTATTCGGTCCGAAATATACATCAATGCTTTTTGGTGTAGCATTGTTTTCTCACAATGTGGGATCATTTTTTGGTTCATGGCTTGGCGGAAGAATATTTGATACGTATGGTTCATATGACCTGATGTGGCTTATCTGTGTATTTGTAGGATTTGCTTCAGCCGCAGTTCATTTCCCTATAAATGGTAGTGCAATTTTAAGAATTCAATCTCAGAGATTAAAAGTAAGCAGGGTAGAATAACTAATTTTTTTCTGAAGTTACTGTATGCATAACGTTTGTTATTAAGATGATGGCAACGAAAATTATGAACCCAGTTATTGGAAGAGCTCTGACAGTTAGTTGTGCTCCATAACTTTCAGCAATCGTTCCATATAAAAATGATCCGATAGGTGATGTCCCTATGCATATTGAAAGAAGCCCCATAGCAAGTGGTCTTTCATTGTTGTTTGTGGATAATTGCACAACAGATGCTTGCGTTGCGCCAAATCCGGCTATACCAAACCCGACAAGTAAAATTATCCCAAGACTTAATATATAGTTTTCAGAAAATGAATATATAAATAAGCCAAACAGAGAAATGGCAGAAAATACAGCAAATATTAAACCTATTTTTTTTATATTCATTCCGAATATAAACATACCTGTTATCATTGCACCAACTGCCTCCACAGCTATAATTATAGAACTGAATTCAGCTGACCTTCCAAGCACTTCAACAGCGATAAATGGAGCCATTGATTGCTGGGGAAACATAAATAAATTCATAATTATTGTACCTGCACATACAGCAAGGACTATTTTATTGTTTTTGATTAGATTGGAATAATCTTTTATCGTTACTTTTTGTGATTGTGGTTTGTATGCATCAGGCTGTGTGTAATCTATCATTATTGTTGTTATAAGAGTAATAACAAAGAATACAATCATTAATAAAATGCCATAAGAATCTGACAAAAATGTCAGGAACAATCCTGCAAGTAGTGGTCCGATTAATTTGCTGAATTGCCATAGAAATGACTCTACTGCATTGCCTCTTACTATGAATTCCCTTCCAAGAATATCAAACATTAACATTCTTCTTGAAGGGAAATCTATAACTGTTCCTATTCCATGAAAAAATAATGTTATATATATAACTGCAACATTAAGATTTTCTGTTACGGAAAAAATGAATAATATTGCAATAGCAACTATGGATATTGCACGTCCGACAATCATTAGCTGTTTATTATCATATTTAGACGCTAAAGTACCGACGAATCCTCCAAATATTGACCATGGTAAAGACCACATAATATTTGCAAAAGTAACCTGAAAAGGCGATTCTGTAAGTTTGTACATAATGATTATTATTAAAACTATCTGTATCCAGAATCCTATAGATGAGGCAAAGCCACCTATTGACAGTTTTATAAAATTTGAGCTTAAAAGTAAATTGTTATTATTCAATAAAGTTAAATAGTTAAATAGAGCTGATTAAATTTATCACAAATATACAGGATGTAAATATGCTTAATTGGATATTATTATTTAAACAGGTTTATTTTAATTAAATTTAAATAATGAGTGACGAAAGTTTTTTAGAAAGTTTTGAGAAATGTACTTTGCCATGGAAAGAATGGAATCATATAGCTCATGTTAGGATGGCTTATCTAAGTTTAAAAAAATATGGGGAATTACTTGGTACCGAAATGATAGTTAAAGGTATAAAGCAGTACAATAAGTTTAATTCTGATAAAAAAATGGAAATTGGATATCATGAAACAATAACAAGATTTTGGATAAAAGAAATAAAATTAAATTTACAAAATTCGGTTAATTTTAGAGAATTTGAAAAACAAAATTCTGATTTGATGAAGTTCAAGTATATATTTGATTTTTATGATAAAAAGATACTTTTTTCAGATGAGGCAAGATTAAATCATATAAGAATTTAGTACAATGTTTTAAATATATATAGAGGGGTGATTATGACTTTTCAGCAATCAATACAAACATGTTTGAATAAATATGCAGACTTCAAAGGTAAAGCTTCAAGACCAGAGTATTGGTGGTTTTTCTTATTTACTCTTATTGTTGGAGTTATAACAGGAATACTTGACGCAGTTATATTTTCCGGATTTACAGAAACTGTTGGTACTGGACCTTTAAGATTGTTATTTAATGTGGCTATTATTGTTCCTGGTTTAGCAGTAGGAGCAAGAAGACTTCATGATACTAATAGAAGTGGTTGGTGGCAATTATTGTATATTACCCTTATAGGGATCCCGGTAGTTATAATTTTCATGCTGCTTCCAACTAGAGAGGAGGAAAATTAGTTTAATTGTATGAATATTGAACAAAGATATCATTTAGCAAGAAAAAAACTTCCAATATATTGGGGAGAATTGGTTAAGAATGACAGTATAGATGTTGTATGGTCTGATGATGGATTGGGATTTTTACTTTTTACAAATTCCAATGATGGAGATGAGGTAAGAGTATATAACGTTTCAAAATCAGATCCTGAACATGTAATAAAAATAGATGTTTTAAATGATTGTTTGATAGAGCAAGGACTTGAAGAGAAACTCATAAATCAAATTATTGCCAGCTCTAATAAAAATAAGAAAATCAAAGAATCATCTGTAAATATTTCTTTTGATAATCATAACAATTTGATTTCTTATGAATACCTTAATCATACATTTGAATATAATTTATTAAATTCACAAGGTGTTTATCGATTTGATTCAATGCCTCACAATAAGTATCTTCATAAATCTCCTGATGGAACGAAGTATGCCTGGATTGAAAAAAATAATCTTTTTTACAAAAATATTAATGATAAAAATTCTGTTGCACTTACCAGCGATGGGATTGATAACTATAGTTACGGAGAATTATCTTTTCTTGGTAAAGGTAGTACTCTTGCAAAGCAGAACGGAACTCTTTTCCCTTCGGCTATAGCCTGGTCTCCTTCTGGAAGGTATATTTTTTGTATTAAACTTGATGAAAGAAACATAAAAGAATTACCATTAATCCAGCATATAAAAGGAGATTCACCTGCAAGGCCTGAAGTTCATTCTTTGCCATATAGCTTTCCTGGTGAAAATATATCAACTAATGAAATATATTTATTTGATACCCAGGCTAATACTATGATCGCGCATGATGAAAAACCTTTTACTTACTTTGGGATGTTTCATGTTGATTTTGTTAATAGCTGTGATCAGCATAATTTCTTTTGGGCAGAGGATGAAAAACATTTTTATTATCTTATTTCTGATCGTGGTCAGTATAATATGACATTAAAAAAGATTGATATTGAAACAGGCAAAGTTAAAGAAATAATTACTGAAAGTTCAGATACATATGTTGATATGGCTCCAAGAATTACTGATTATCCTGCTATTAGACCTTTATTTAAATCAAATCAGTTAATCTGGTATTCAGAAAAAAGTGGTTGGGCTCATTTTTACATGCATGACCTTGATACAGGTGCAGAAAAATCCCAGATTACTTCCGGTGAATGGAGAGTAAGGGAAATAATAGATGTTGATGAAAATGAAGAAGTAATATATTTCACTGCAGGTTCAAGAGAATCTGAATTTAATCCTTACTGGGAAGGATTTTATAAAATTAATTTTGATGGTACTGCTCTAGTTTTGTTATCGGAAGAAAATGCTAATCATATTATTAATTTTAAGAAAAAAAGTGGATATTTTATTGATCAGTATAGTTCAATTAATCAGCCACAGATTACTAAATTGAAACATAAAGATGATTTGTCCGGCAAAAAATTAATCGAGGCGGATATTTCTTCGCTTGTTAAACTGGGATGGACTGATCCTGAATATTTTTCAGATTTAGCGGCGGATAATAAGACAACAATTTATGGAGCAATATTCAAACCTTCATTTTTTGATCAAAATAAAAAATATCCTGTACTTGATTTTATATACCCAGGGCCACAATCACTTGGTTTAAGAGATCATTCTTTTGGGCATGAGAGTTTTGGTCAGGTTAACTCTATAGTTGAGTTGGGTTTTATAATAGTTATAATTGAAGGCAGAGGAACATCAGAAAGATCTAAGTCATTTCATGATTATTCTTATGGACAGCTAGAAGATAATGGCTCTATAGAAGATCATATTCACGTAATAAAAAATATATCTAAATCAAGATCTTATATGGATATAGAAAAAGTAGGAATGTATGGGCATTCTGGTGGAGGATATTCGACTGCTAATGCATTATTAAAATATTCTGATTTTTATACAGTGGGAGTTGCTTCTTCTGGTAATTATGACAATCTTGAATATAATTCCAGATGGGGAGAAAAATATCAGGGAAAAGTCTCTGATGAAATTTATAGCAACCAGGCTACAAGGAATTATGTTTCTGAATTAAAAGGTAAGTTATTATTAATTCATGGCGACATGGATGATAATGTTTATATGTATCACACTCTCAGACTTGCTCATGAATTAATACAAAACAATAAAGATTTTGATATGCTGATTATACCTGAGATAGAACATTCTCCTGTAAATTCAGAAACATCATTAAAATCGTGGAAATATTTCTGGAGAAAAAGATGGGATTATTTTGTACAGCACCTTTTAGGCGAGAACCCTCCTGCCAATTTTGAATTATAATAGTTTATATATTTATTGAGGTTTTATATGTCTTATAGAGAAAAACCTGTTTTAAGCCAGGACGAAGCTTTACAGTTACATAATGAAGCACTTGTTGTTGATTCTCAGATTCCTACTATCACGATAGGTGGTTTATTCACAGACAATATGAGAAAAAGAATGGATGAATGTTTTAAAGATGGAATGACAAAAGCTGAGGCATCAGCCACATTATCAGGAATGATTCCAGGCGAGATTCAAAATAGTACTGATGCAAAAGCACAATATATTGAACTGTGGGAAAAGTCAGGAGTTAATATTGCCAGTGGAACCTATGCTGGACCGGCAGCTGGTATAGACGCTGCATATGATAGTTCAGTAAAAAGAATGTCTGATGCTATATCTATTATAAATTCAATACCAGAAAAACTTATGCTCGTAACAACTTCAGACCATATTAGAGAAGCACATGAAACTGGAAAAGGAGGTATAATTTTTGATTTTCAGGATACACTGTCATTTGGAACTGATTTAAATAAAGTTGATTTCTTTTATAACCTTGGATTAAGAGTAGTTCAGCTCACTTATAATTTAAGGAATCTTGTGGGCGATGGGTGTACAGAAATACATAAGAGTGGATTATCTTATTTTGGGAGAGAACTTGTAAGTAAGTTAAATGAAAAAAATATGATTGTTGATGTAAGTCATTGTTCAGAACAGGTAGGATGGGATGCTATGGAAATATCTTCAAGTCCTGTAGTGGTAACTCATTCAACAAGTGCAGCTATTGTAAAACATGATAGAGGTAAGACTGATAAATTCGCAAGAGCAATAGCAGATAATGGTGGATTTTTGGGAGTTGTAGTTATTCCGGGTTTTATTCAGGAAACATCCACTGCAACTTTAGATGACTGGGCTTTGCATATAGAGCACCTTGTAGATGTGATGGGGATTGATCATGTATGCATTGGTACGGATAAACTAGGCCCTGGTCCTGGTACAGAAACATTATTTGAATATCCCAAAGAGATGCCAGGAATGAGGCCCGGGCATTTTAATTGGAGTGGTTTCAGGGAAGAACATAGAGTAAATGATAATGGCCTTGGATTGCCATATCCTCAGTATGATGATTATAAAACAATTGGTTATGAACAATTTACTGACTGGCCTAATCTCACTTTGAAATTAGCTGAAAGAGGTTTTAATGAAGAAGAACTCAGAAAAATATTAGGATTAAATTATGCAAGAGTATTCAAAGAAGTGATAGGCTGATCTTCTGAAATGACTTTTAATTTTATTATTGCAGTATGCATTTTTCTTGCACCTTTTGCTTATTCTCCTGGGCCAGGTGTAATGTTTTTTGCTGTTAATACCGCAAGATCAGGCTTTAAAAAAATTCTTCCTGCGATTTTAGGTTACCATATTGGGATAGTGACATTCACTTTTTGCTATGGAATTGGATTTGATTTTATTGTCTCCAGATATGATTTTATATTAACTATTCTTAGATATCTGGGTAGCTTATATATTATATATATAGCATATAAAATTTTGAAATCAGGATTTGGTTCTGATAATAAACAGGAATCTGGAATTACTTTTTTTAACGGGATGATTTTTATTTTTCTTAATCCCAAGGCTCAAATTGTAATAACTTTAATGTATACGAAATTTAATGATGCATTAGACATGAATACGTCGCTTTATATTTTAATTCTTACATTAATTTTTTCTGTTAATAATTTTATATCAGTAGTTTTGTATAGTCTGTTTGGAAATTCATTGAGAATGTTAAGTGGTAGCAAATCTGGTAAATATAGAGATGTGTTTTTTGCTATTTCATTAATATTAGTAGCAATATGGATGTTACTTAGTTAATGAATTTACTTTGATACTAATCTACAGCAATTAGAATTTTCCTGTTTTCTTTCACAGTCATCTTTGCAAATTTCTAATTGATCACTGTAATAGGAAGCCCATTTTAGAATTGATTGGATTACTGGATTTAAAGATTGCCCGGTTTCGGTTAATGAATATTCAACTTTGGGAGGTATTACAGAATATACTTTTCTTTTAACTATATCATCATTTTCTAATTCTTTAAGTTGTTTGGATAGCATTTGCTGAGTGATTGGGACTAATGATTTTTTTAATTCTCCAAATCTTAACGTCTTTTCACCTAAATGGTATATGATATCAATTTTCCACTTCCCGCCGATGATATTCATAACATCATAGACACTACAGTTTGGATTTATTAAATCAAGGTCTTTTTTGTTCATTTTTTCCTACCTAAGAAGGGCTGGTTTTATATTTCAGAGATTGTTTATAAGTGCAGACTAGTACTAATTTTAATACTACTTGACGGTATTTATTTCATACTTATACAATGTTTCGTACTAAGTATATCATATAGACAAAGGAATTATAAAAATGGATACATTTGTATTATTAATTTTAGCTAGTATTTTGACAGGAATCTTGTCATTAACGGTTGCTGTAGTATTAATATCAAGAGCAACTATGGCATCTTATTTGATAAAATTTGGCACTCCTTTTGCAGCGGGTGTACTATTAATAGCTGCTTTTAGAGATTTATTGCCTCATGGTATAGAAGAAGGATCTGCAGATAATGTAATGGCGGGAGCTTTAGCAGCTATACTATTTTTCTTCTTAATTGAAAAAGGATTTAAATCCTTTCATCATCATCATGAAGAAGATTTAAAAGATCCAAGAAATAAAACTCAGGGCTGGTTATTTTTAGTAGGAGACTTTTTTCATAATGCTATAGACGGACTTGCTTTAGGATCTGCATTTTTAATTGATAGTGGAACTGGAATAATAGCAGCTATAGCTTTGATAGCACATGACATACCACTTGAAATAGGGGAGTTTGGAGTACAGCTTAGAAGTGGTTTTACAAAACGACAAATTATAATCAGAAATTTATTGGCCTCAACAACTTTGCTTATTGGCTCTGTATTTGCTTATCAAATAGGCTCAGAAGTTAATATACCAATGGAATATGTTTATGGTGGTGTGGCAGGATTTTTCATATATCTTGCTCTAAGTGATATTATCCCAACAATTCATGCTTCTGAAAAAGCCAGATATGGATTACAAACTGGATTTTTATTCTTTGGTTTACTTTTTGGAGCTACTGTTGCTAGTTTTGCTCATTCATATATTGATGTTGGTCATGCAGGGCATGATCATGGTGGCCATGACGACCATGATGACCATGATAAGGATAAGCATGATGACCATGATGACCATGATAAGGATGACCATGATGACCACGATGACCATGATGACCATGATGACCATGATAAGGATGACCATGATGACCATGATGACCATGATAAGGATGATCACGATGATCATGATGAAGACGATCACGATGATCATGATGAAGACGATCACGACGATGAATAATCTATTAACAAAGAAGGAGATTTTATGTCAAGCAAAAAAATAAAAAAGACTGTTCTTGTGAGTTCCATGTGGATAGCTTTATTGATGACAATGGCTATAATGTTTGTTGCTTGTAGTTCTGATACTTCATCATCTGATGAGGTTTCAACACCAGTTAAGTCAGAAGATAAACACGATGACCATGATGAAGATGATCACGATGACCATGATGAAGATGATCACGATAAGGATAAACATGATGACCATGATGAAGATGATCACGATAAGGATAAACATGATGATCATGATGAAGACGATCATGATGACGATGATCATGATGAAGACGATCATGATGACGATGATCATGATGAAGACGATCATGATGACGATGATGATGATCATGACGATGAATAAAAAGTTGTTACGAACCTCCTCTAGATAGTAGTAGTCAAGTACCTATAAGTAGTAACAACTAAATAAAAAGCTAGTTTGAAATAAAACTAGCTTTTTATTTTGATTCAATTCTTATACTAGTATTTGATAAAGAATGAATTGTTATAACTTGTGATTATTATTAGAATCACGAATAGTAGCTGTATTAATTATTTAATTTAGATTTGAATTCAAGTCTTTTTTGATGAAGTATCTTTTCGGTGTATCCGTTTGGTTGATATCTTCCTTTGAATACCAGATCACATGCTGCAGTAAATGCAATCCCATTATAATTTGGTGCCATATTAATATATCCTTCTGATCCCTTGTTTTGCATATCAACTGTTTCAGCCATTTTTTTCATTGTTTCCATTACTTGATTTTCTGTACATAATCCATGATGTAACCAGTTACTTATATGTTGGCTAGAAATTCTGCAAGTGGCCCTGTCTTCCATTAATCCGATATTATTTATATCAGGAACTTTTGAGCAACCTACGCCTTGATCTATCCATCTGACTACATAACCAAGAATCCCCTGAGCATTATTATCTAATTCTGTTTGAATTTCTTCCTTGCTAAGTGATTTTGGATTTTCCATAACTGGAATATTTAATATGTCATCAATGTTGATTTCTTTATTTTGGGATAAAATTTTTGATTGTTGTTCTTTTACAGAAATTTGATGATAATGAAGTGCGTGTAAAGTTGCAGCAGTAGGGGAAGGTACCCAGGCACAATTTGCTCCTTCATTAGGGTGAGTTGTTTTACTTTTATACATTGCTAACATTTCATCTGGTTGAGCCCACATTCCTTTCCCGATCTGTGCTTTGTTCATAAATCCAGTGTCTAAACCTGTCAAAACATTCCAGTCTTCATAAGCTTTGAGCCATTTTTGTTCCTTCATTTTGCTTTTTGGAATAAATGCTCCGGCTTCCATACTTGTGTGAATTTCATCTCCAGTACGGTCAAGAAAGCCTGTGTTTATAAAAATAACTCTGTCTTTTGCTGCATTGATGCATTGTCTTAAATTTAATGTCGTTCTTCTTTCCTCATCCATTATTCCTATTTTTACTGTATTAGGTTCTAAGCCTAATTCTTTTTCAATTTCTGAGAAAAGATCACTGGTGAATTTAACTTCTTCTGATCCGTGCATTTTTGGTTTTACTATATAAATGCTTTTTGTTAATGAATTTTTGAATTTACCTTTATTCATTAAATCATGTATAGCTATGGTAATGGTAAACATTGCATCTAAAATACCTTCGAACACTTCATCTCCATTTTCATCTAATATTGCTGAATTGGTCATTAAATGGCCTACATTCCTGTTTAGCATTAAACTTCTTCCTGGAATTGAAAAATTTGATCCGTCAGGATTTATATAAATACGATCCGAATTTAATTTTCTTGTTACTTTTTTATTGTTTTTTATAAATGTTTCTTCAAGAGTGCCTTTCATCAATCCCAACCAATTTTGATATACTAAAACTTTATCATCAGCATCTACAGCTGCTACTGAATCCTCACAGTCTTGGATAGTAGTAATAGCTGATTCAATTAATATATCTTTGATTCCTGCTGAATCACTTTTTCCTATATTGCTGTTTCTGTCTAATAATATTTCTATATGTAGATCATTATTAATCATTAAAATACTTTGAGGAGAATCTGGATTTCCTGTGTAACCTACAAATTTAGATTTTTCCTGTAATGTAGTTTTCGTTTCATTATTTAATGTAATTTCAAGTTCTCTGTTATTTATTTGGAATGAAACAACTTTAGTAAAATCACTATCTGCAAGAGGGAATATATTGTTTAAAAATGTTTTTGCAAATGAAACAACTTTATCACCACGTATAGGATTATAAGTATTTCCACGATCTGCATTATTTTCTTCAGATATAACATCTGTGCCATATAATGAATCATAAAGACTTCCCCATCTTGCATTAGCAGCATTAAGTGAAAATCTTGCATTTGTGATAGGAACGACTAATTGTGGGCCTGCAATCTTAGAGATTTCTTTATCTATATTAGTGGTCTGAATTTTGAAGGATGGAATATCTTCTTCTATGTATCCAATTTCTAAGAGAAATTTCTTATATTCATTTATATCTAATTGTTTTATTTTATTTTGTTTATGCCAGTTATCAATTTTAATTTGTATATCTTTTCTTTTATTTAAAAGTTTTTTATTCAAAGGGGTAAATTTTTCAATAATGTTATTAAAAGATTGCCAGAATTTCTCAGGATTGATATTTAGTCCTTTTAGCATTTCTTTTTTGACAAAATCATCTAATGTTTTTGAAACGAGTATATTGTTATATTTAATTCGGGTAGTCATTATGATTAAAATATTTTTGTTATTAAATGTATAATATTGAGTGCAATATCATACTAAAATATAATTTGTATTACTTTATATTTTTATACTATATTTTGTAATTATAAACAAAATATTCTGTAATTATAAATTGCTAAAAGGATATTAAATGGATCGAATAGAAATTAAGGGTGGATTAATAATAGATGGAATAGGCGGTAGCCCATATATTGGGAATATATATCTTAACGATGGAACTATAACTGCTATCACTCATGGTGAGAGTTTAGGATCTGATATATCCATTGATGCTTCCGGAAAAATTGTTTCTCCGGGATTTATTGATTTGCATTCACATAGTGATTTTTCATTTTTATTGGAACCAACTGCTCAGAGTAAATTAAGGCAAGGGGTTACTATGGAATTGGTTGGTAATTGTGGCTTTAGTTTATGCGCCCCTTTAAATGAAAATTCAAAAGAAGATTTTGAATCATGGATATCAGAGTATACAGATTCATTTGATTTGACTTGGTCTGATTTTGCAGGATATATTGAAGCTTCTAAAAAATCTGGCGCAACTATAAATCTTGCTTTTCAAGTTGGGCATGGAACAGTACGAGCTGCAATTATGGGATATGTTGACAGGCCACCAACATCTGAAGAATTGACTGATATGAAAATATTGGCGGGTGAATGCCTTGATGCTGGAGCATTAGGATTATCAACAGGTTTAGTGTATTCTCCAGGTACATATTCTAGGACTGATGAATTAATTGCTATTGTTGAAGAGGTTTCTAAGCGTAATAAACTTTACTCAACTCATCAGAGGGATGAAGGTAATGATTCCGTTGGATTGTATGTTTCTTTAAATGAAGCTATCGAAATTGGTAGAAGAACTGCATGCAAGGTGCAGATTTCTCATGTTAAATGTGATTCGAAATCAGTTTGGGGAACAGCTGATAAATATCTGGATTTGCTTAATTCAGCAGCAAAAGAAGGATTAGATATTAAAGGAGATCAGTATCCTTATAATAGATGGAGTACATCATTAGCTGCGGGATTATTTCCTGTTTGGGCTTTGGAAGGTGGTAAAGAAGAAACTCTAAAAGATCAATCTGGTTAAATTGGTTTTGCCATGAGGGCTTTTACGATATCCAGGTAAACGTTTTTATGAGAAAAGATTTTAAATCCTGCCTTTTCGGCATTACTTACAGTATCTCGATCTAAATAAGTACCTTCCAGAAACTCGGTTAAATTTGACATGGTCTTAAGAGCAATAGCGTAAAGAGGGTTTTTGCTCAGCACATGTTCGAACATGACCAACTTACCTGCAGGTTTCAGAACTCTTCTAATTTCTTCAAGACAAGTTACCGGGTGTTTAACCGAACAGAGAACACAAACGGTTACCACGGCATCGAAACTGTGATTTCGAAAAGCAGAGGTCTCTGCAT
>ENA-UPTF01001267-UPTF01001267.1-marine-metagenome-genome-assembly--contig:-NODE-1267-length-16226-cov-4.729457_pt1 | contig 16226 bp, 26 predicted proteins | sample MGYA00238166_ERZ767019 | MGnify/ENA primary metagenome ERZ767019 (study PRJEB28930, sample SAMN06266391) | marine metagenome | isolation source: Sea water from 250 m depth | place: Atlantic Ocean...
GGAAATCAACCACCATCTCAACTTGGATCAAATGTAATGGGATTTACCAACATGGATGACATGATGAAAAATCTCAATAAAATGATGGCAGGTGGAATGGGAGGCATGGGAGGCGGTCCTGGAAATACCAGCATCAAACTTGACATGCATGAATACAAAGAACTCAATCTTTCAGTTGGCGATAAGGTCTTTTTGGATTTATCAAAAGCAGAATCTTTAGGCGTATAATCTACCTAGAAATCTGAGCACGTAATTTTTCATAGGCTCTTGGTGCATCTTCTTCTTTTAGAACTATAACAAGCCCATCTTGGGTGAATAATGCATCTGCCATATCAATTCCATTGTAATGCAGAATTTCAGTCACAAACGCCATCACATCTGATCTACTATGATTTGGTGGGACAGAGACCTTGATCTTTGCCAATCCCGAATTGTACTCATTTTCCTTTGGTAATGATTGAAACATTCGTCTAACCCTGTCACTGTCTTCGGTAAGAATTCTAAATGAATCTCCTAATCTGAAAAACTCGGAATCTGGAAATATTGAATGAAACTCATTTAGCATTTTTGCCATCTCATCTCCAGCATCGCCCATATTCCACTGTATGCCCATTATTCCATCAGTTAGGGAAAGCCTGGCGTTTTTGAGAACAGGCTCGTCAGAGATCTCTTCCTTATCATCAAACGAATCTGCGTATCGCTTTATGGCGACTACTATGGTATTCAGGTTTACAGAGTTTCCAACCGTTTTTTCCACATCTGCCTGTATCTTCACGGCTAGAGCCGTATAGTTGATAACATCCATCTTCATGCAGTCGTAGATTGAGCGGTTCCTTGTGATTATTTCACGTACAACATCAGGCACAGAAACCCCGGTAGTTCTCATACAATATAATACCTATGACATATATAATAATATTATGTAATTATACATAAATTCTGTAAGTTTACTACTAAATACAAAATAAAGTATATATAATGTCATAAATATTACATAATACAGGTAAATATGACAATGTTCAACGACGAATTCAATAGGATCTTCAAACAGATGTCTAGTTCCTTTGGGAATCTAGATGATGTATTTGAGATGCTAAAAGACACAAACGGACTATCCGGCCCAATCTATTTCGGTTATACCATGACCGTTGGACCTGATGGAAAACCCGTTATTCAAGAGTACGGAAATGTCAAGCCAGACACTTTACCTACCGCAGATTCATGTGGATGTGCCAACCATTCACAGGGACCTGTTGCAGAAAAGAGAGAACCTCTGATAGACACCTTGGTTGACGACAAGGAACAAACTCTCAAGATTGTTGCCGAGATGCCAGGTGTTGAAAAGACCGATGTGAAAGTCGTTGTGAATGAGGATATAGTTCACATCGATGCAGAGCATGGAGAAAAAATCTACCATGTAAACGTCCCAATTCAGCACAAGGTCGAATCAGACTCTCCAAAAGCCACTTACACAAATGGCATCCTTGAACTAACCTTCAATCTGGATACCAAACCAAAGGGCAAATCTGTAGACGTACTCTAAACCCCTTTTTTTCTAAAATTATCCAGAATTTATGAATACTTTGGAATTAGATACTGATATCATCTCTACCATTTTAATCGGAATACTTTCTCTTTCTGAAACCTCTACCATCTCATCATGATGTGTATCATTCAGATGCTTTAGGAACTCTTCTTCTTCAATGTCATTTTTCTTGAAATCACAAGATGGAAAAACACAGTTGAAATTCAATCTACAAAACCAAAAGCCCGGATTGGTGATCCTGTTGCATTTTTGAGTTTTAGTGGACTTGTGATTAGATGAAAGTTGTTAGATTTGATTTTATTCAAATTTGCCAAATTCTCCACAATCAGAATATTGTTTTTTGCCAAAATATGATGAACTGAAAATTTTGAATCTGTGCCCAAATCTATGCTTGGCGAGTCAATCCCAACCATATTGATTTTCTTTGATACCAGATACTTTGCAGCCGAAACTGACAATCCAGGATTCTCTGTAAAGTAAAATTCCTTATTGAGATTTTTCTGCCAACCAGTATAGAAAATGACAGTTGAGCCATTCTCAATTTTTCCATTTTTCTGTTCAAAGTTTTGAATGTCTGTTTTTGAAATAGACCGATTTGAGTTTTTACCAATTCTGATCAGAACTGCTTCATTTACCAGTCTTTCAGGTGGAATCTCATGAATTTTTTTTCCATTTTTGACAAAATGAAATGGGGCATCAATATGAGTTCCAGTGTGGGTGCTAAGAAAAAGCAATTCTAGATTATAGCCATCCTTTGAAATGGTTTCCCATTCTATGAAATGTGGTTTTGGCGAACCTGGAAACGTTGGAATTTTTTCCGAAACTGTAAGTGTAAGATCTATTACTTTCATACCAAAAATTATGTTATCTGATTAATCAGTTTTCGGTCATTAAAAGTTAAATATTGTTTGAGATGCTTTTTGATGTGCCTACTGCTTTCGTTCTGATAAATTCGGATTTGGGAAAAGATGTTGAGATTATAGCAAAGATCAAGGAAATCTTAGAACCTGAAAATGACATCATCTATGAACTTCAGGGTGTTTATGGAGTATACGATATTGTACTCAAAGTTTCGTCTGATGATGGCTCTAAGCTACGAGGTATAGTAACTAATCAAGTTCGAAAAATTGAGAATGTCCAATCTACGCTGACTATGATGGTAATTGAAGAACAAGAATAATCATGGAGAAAAATCATACATTATTCGACAATTTTGATACTGCAAAAAACAAGATGACACCTTGTAGTTCAAATTTGATTTTTTATAATGATGCCTTCACAAAGACAAAATTTGTGAGTCAAATTATGAATTCATTTAAGGATCCTATCATATATGTTGATTTTGATTTACTGCTTTCTGGTTATTTTGAATGTGAATACATCACTAAACCATCAAACATCAAAATTATCAAACCAGATTCAAAGAACCTTAAAGACTTACTGCCTAATATTTTAACAAAAGTTTCTTCTCAGAAAACCATTCTGATCCTAGATTCACTAAATGGTCTTTACAGCTTCCTAGATGACGATAATCCAGACAGATTTACGAATAGTCTAATAATGTTATTATCATCAAATCTGAAATTCTCTAAATCAATTTTATTTATCACTTGTCTTGCACAGAAAAAAGAAGACATTTGGGTTTTACCAAATGGAAGACATATTCTAGAATCTGAGAATATCAACAGATTTGACATAAACGAAAATGACACAAAAATTGAGATTAAACTCGTTTGAATTTTTTTCCGATCATAAATTTTCAAACAGTGTTATAGAAATTTCTAACACCGTTATAATTGGCGTTTTTTAGGTAAGTTATATTAAGATCAAAATTTCAGTATTTTCATAATGCCAGTAGCAATACTTCCAGACATTAGCGAACAAATGTGCATCGGATGCGCACTATGTGTTGAAATTTGTACAACTTTGGGACCTGATGTATTAAGAGTAAAACCAGTCGAAGGTTGGAAGAGAGGTAAAGCATTTGTATTTTATCCTGAAAGATGTATCTCAGACGGTGCATGTATTGGAGTTTGCCCAACAAAGGCAATCTTTTGGATGAGACCAATGGACTTTACAGTAGGACAACCTGTCCCACTATACAAGAACTCTGTCTTCGTCAAAGGTTGGACTGAATTAATCGATTAAGTCCATCCAAAAACTTCTTTTTATTATTATTTTTACTAGTTAGACCTTATATTACAAAATTCATTTTGATAAGCAATGACAAAAATCGGAGACGCTAAACGAAAACTTCATGGAATCATTACTGGTAGACCGGATAATTTTTCCTGGCTTATTGAAGACAAACTTGCAGGAAGTGCCATTCCTACATCAAAAGATGAAATCAAATGGTTGCAAGAACAAGGCGTTAAATCCATTGTCACCATAAGAGAAGAGCCATTAGACGATGACTGGGTTGGCGATATAGAGTATCTTCATGTTCATTCTAATGACATGGGTATACCAGAATTTGATGATTTGGTATTTGCAGTTGACTTTGTTCACAGAAGAATTACACATAATCAACCTGTAATGGTTCACTGTCTTGCGGGACTTGGTAGGACAGGGACAATTCTAGCCTGTTATCTGATCAAACATAAGAATATGTCAGCGGACGACGCCATACAAAAAGTACGCGAAAAAAGACCTGGCTCAATTCAATCCTTTTCACAGGAAGAGATCATTCACAAATTTCAGATATTTGTTAGAAAATAATTATTCTGGAATTGATTCAGATACAAGTTTTCCATCTACCACTTTTATCTTTAGTAAACGATCTTCTTTGAAAACTAATGTCATTCCTCCTTCATCATCAGGATCTTTTACTTCAACCAAATCTTGCATCCTTATTGCATCAAATTTTGCCATTTAGATCACTCCGGAATAGAAACTGTGTCCAGCTTCCCATCCACAACTTTAATGAACATGAATCTATTATCTTTGAAAATTATCGTCATTCCTCCTTCCTTGTCTGGTTCTTCAACTTCTAAAACTGGCTGTCCCAATAACCCATCATATTTTGCCATAATGTAATTCTCCTTAATTGACTAATTAATAATTATTTCAATGTCTTCTGATTGGTTCTTTGCATCCCCTTTCTCTATGTATGAGTGTGTTTGCCACGATGCAAATGCTTCTGCAGAAATTTTATGATGGCCGGTTCCAAGCTCTGAAGCTTTGAAAGTAAACAATTCATCAAAGTCAAAAAACTCTTGCCTAACGTCCTCCTCTGTTAGTCTAATAAATGGCTCAAAATTCTTTGCAACCTGAACCCAAATCCTTCTTTCTTTCATTGGATTGACAAGTTTCGGATTTCTTGTCCAGAAAATTGAAGCCTTTCTGTATGTGTCTATTGGTTTACCTAAATCATGTTTTCTAAGACCGCCCTTTGACAATTTAACCCCATACTTGAGCTTGATAGTGTTATCATTTTGGTCGTAGGCTTCAGTCCAATTCTTCTCAGTAAATGAGTCTCTCAAACCCCCGGTTATTGAGAATCTTACATTAACTGTAATATCTTCATCTAACGAAAACTCACTTTTTGTATCTGGCACCACTTGGAAGTCTGTTATCGTAGTTTCTGACATTATTGACAATGATTTATATCCACAATAAGTTCTTTTTTGATTACATGAATGTTGAGCTACTAGATTCAAGTTCGAACGAAGCTAATATTGCAATCAAGGAGGGTGATATTGGTACCTTGTATATCATACAACATGAACTTCTCAAGAACAAAGCAACTGATTTTGCAGGCGTTATAGTGAAACACCCTTTAACTAATGAAATATGGATGAGAGTGAATTCAAAGACAAGTCCAATTTCACAGGTTTCTTCTGCCACTGATTCAGCAATTAATGTAGTAAATGATCTAAAAACTCTTGCTACCTCCAAACTCAAGTGAATTTTCTAAATGAAATTCTGCCCAAAATGTGATGTTAGATTAAAAAAGTCTGCAGCAAACTCTGTTCTTTCTTGTCCTAGTTGTGGTTATAGTGAAGGTCAAGAATCTGAGATACAAACTAACGCTCCTGAAGAAGAACATAAATCAGATTTTCTCGTTTTAGATGAAAACGAAGGAAAAGACACAATGCCTACAATAGAAATTGAATGTGAAAAATGTGGAAATAATGAAGCAGTTTGGTGGATGCTACAAACTAGGAGTGCAGATGAACCTACTACGCAGTTTTATCGCTGCACAAAATGTGAATATACTTGGCGAAATTACGCATAAAGTTAAATTTTGCACTGATGGGAGCTGATTGATTTGGTTTTTTCAGCAAGAACATCTGGTTCAGATGAATGGAAGGCAGTAATTTCTGCTGTATCAACATTAGTTGAAGAGGCTACCTTTGAAGCTACAGTAGAAGGAATTTCGTTTCGTGGAATGGATCCATCTCATGTCGCATTGATTGACATAAATTGGCCAAACTCTGCTTTTGAGAAATATAACTGTGACAGTGATATTAAATTCGGGGTTCGAATAGACGAATTTTCAAAACTCGTAAAACGTGCTGATAAGAGTGACTCAATTGAAATTAATATTTCAGATGATAACATGTTACTTGTAACAATTGGAAAAAACAAAAAATATAAAATGAGATTAATTGAAAGCTCTGCTTCTGATACACCACTTCCAAAGATACCATACGATTCAATAATAGCTCTAACCTCATCTGCATTTGATAAGATTTTAGGCGACGTACAAGTTGTATCTGATTATTTGGTAATAAACGCAATAAAAAATCAGGCTGAGTTTTCTGGCAAGGGTGATTCTGGCGAAGTTAACATCATCTTAGAAAATGGCAAAGGTGAGATAACTGAGTTAGATGTCAAAGCAGAAAGCAAAGGCCAATATAGTTTAGAGTATCTTAATCCCATAATCAAGGCAGTAGGCTCCACAGTAGAGACAGTTACGTGTGAATTCTCCACTGCAAAACCATTGAGAATTGAATTTAAAGTTGCCAATCTAGGAAGGATTCACTTTTACCTAGCCCCAAGAGTAGAAAGTTAAAGAATTTTAAGACCATAAGTAAAGGTGAAACTGATTTGAAAATTGTAGTAAAATTTGGGGGAACATCACTTGCAACCGTAAAAGATATCAAAAATGTTGCACAAATAGTCAGTGAATTATCTAAGCAGAATCAGGTGGTTGTAGTTTGCTCTGCAATAGATGGAATTACAGATGAATTAATACAGATTTCTAACGAAATTAAAAAAGAGGATAAGAAAGATGCAAACAGAACATTAGCAAGAATTTCTCAAAAGCATAAACAGTTTGCAACTCACTTGGTAACAAATTCAAAAACCCAGAAATCATTATTGGTGAAATTAGAATCTGACTTGACAGAATTAGAAGAATTAGTACATGGGTTAATACTGCTGGGCGAGATAACACCACGCTCATATGATTATCTAATTTCGTTTGGTGAAAGATTGTCAATCAATCTAGTTTCAACAGCATTAGAAGAAATGAAGAACAAATCACTACCTCTTACTGGTAAGGAAGCAGGGATTATCACAGATTCAAATTTTGGTGAATCAAGGCCATTAATGGATACTACTAGAATTCGTTTATCAAAAATAATCCAAGATCATATCTCAAAAAAGACCATTCCAGTAATTGGTGGATTCTCAGGAGCTGATCAACATGGAAATATTACAACATTTGGACGAGGAGGCTCTGATTATACTGCAACAATAATTGCATCCTGCATAAATTCAGATGAAATATGGTTGATGAGTGACGTTGATGGCATGATGACCGCAGATCCTAAATTTGTAAAAGGAGCAAAATTACTAAAAGAGGTTTCATATGCAGAAGCAGTTGAAATGGCGCTGTTTGGTGCAAAGCAGATACATCCTAGAACCTTTGAACCATTACTTTCAAAAAAAATTCCCATGCGGATAAGAAGCACCTTTGATTTGAAGAATAATGGTACATTTGTAACAGCCTCACCTTCAGCATCAACTAAAAAAACCGTCAAATGCGTCTCTGCAATAAGAAATGTTGGATTGATTGATTTAACTGGCGGAATTACATTTGCTGCTCCTGGAACTGCTGCAAAAATCTTTTCAGTTCTGGCTAAAAAAGACATTAACGTAATGATGGTTTCATCAAATCCATCAGAATCAAGCATTTCAATTATTGTTAAAAAATCAGAATTAGATATGGCGGTAAATGAACTAGAAATGAATCTTTTAGGGAAAGTAGTGAAAAGAATTGATACAACACCAAATGTTTCAATTATTGCAGTAATTGGTTCTGGTATGAAAGGCACAGTTGGTATAGCATCAAAAGTATTCCACGCTGCTCAAAAAAGAGATGTTAACGTCATGATGATTGCTCAAGGTTCTTCTGAGCTGAACCTTGCATTTGTTGTAAAGGATAATGACTGTAAATCGGTATTGCAATCACTTCATCAAGAATTTAAACTGGCAGAAATCAACTGATCAAGACAAGGGATAAATTATTCATAACTTATTATTCAGTATTGTCAGGCAAATTATACATAGTTGGTGTAGGACCAGGTCATCATGATCATATGACATTTCGTGCCAAAGAAGTAATTGAAGAAAGTGATACTATAGTTGGTTATGAGACATATGTGAATCTTGTTCAGGATTTGATTGAGGGAAAAGATGTTTATCGTTATGCAATGACGCAAGAGGTTGAAAGAGCACATCAATGTATAGACTTGGCTAAAGAAGGAAAAATCGTATCTCTTGTTTCTAGTGGTGATCCTGGAATTTATGGTATGGCCGGATTAATATTTGAAATCTTGGCAGAATCTGGCTGGGATCCGAAAAACGATTTACAAGTGGAACTCATACCCGGAGTTTCTGCTTTGAACTCATGTGCAAGCATTATAGGTTCACCATTAATGACAGATTTTGCAGTATTATCCATGAGTGATCTTTTAGTCCCTTGGGAAATTATTGTAAAAAGAGTAGAAGCTGCTGCCCAAGGTGACTTTGTCATTGTAATCTATAATCCGTCAAGCAAAAAACGAATTCATCAGCTACAGGACACAAGAAAACTCCTACTAAAATACAGAAAACCATCCACACCAGTTGCAATTATCAAAGGTGCATATAGAAATTCACAAACTGTTGTTATGACAGACTTGGAGCATATGGAAAATTTTGCCGATAAACTAGGAATGATCAGTACTGTTATTATCGGAAATTCATCAACATATAATTTTAAAGACTTGATGATCAATCCGCGCGGTTACAAATCAAAATATAATCTGGATTAACTTTTAACCATGACTATTTGCGTGTATCGAAAACCAAATTACTTTTGATCAGGTTAGATATCTCATCATCCAAATCCAATTTATCTCTAATTGGAGATATTATTTTAACCAAGGATTCTCCTACGGACTGCTTTAAGTCTGTAGGATGAAGTTTCTTTTGTAAGAAGTCAGATTCCAAATTTTCAAAATTATCATAACTAACATTTCCCCCAAATTTTTCAGGTCGTTCAATAGATATGGTTGAAAACTCGTGAAATATTATCTGTCTAGCGATTTCTAATATAGGATTGTTTTCTATAGCACCTTCTTCACAGAATCCCTTCTTGATTTTACTTCTAATTTCATCATCTGAATTATGAATGAAGATTCCAGCATTAGGATCAGATTTACTCATCTTCGCCACTTCACCGCCAGTTTTTTCTTCTACAGGTTTGGTTAAGCCAGGCAATAATTTATGGTGAATAGCTATTGGAATCTTCCACTTCATTTTTGGAAATACATCCTTAACCAACATGTGAATTTTTCTCTGATCCATTCCCGCATGCATAATATCCAGATCAAGTGAATGGATATCCGTTGCCTGCATTACAGGATAAATGAGTTTTGCAAGATCAATTTTTTCATCAGTCTCTGATCTTCCCATAATAGTAAGTGTTCTCATAGCCCTTGCCAATGACATGTGCTTTGCAACTTGTACAAGTTCAGACCAATACTCTTTTTTAGAATTATAATGGTCGCTTCCTAAAACTATGTTTGCCTGAGGACATACCAATCTAAAGGCATCTTCATAATACTCCGAAACCTTTCTGATATTTTCAAAATTACCTCCAAGTTTATCATTTAACAAAGTATGCCAGTCAGCCAAAAATACCGTGCAGTTAATACCCGCCTTGATAAAATCATTAATCTTGAATCCAGTGCTGATTAGACTTCCTAAATGTAAAAAACCTGATATTTCTAAACCAATGTAATGTTTAGGACTAGAATTTGTTTTTAGTAGTTCCAAAAGATCATCCCTAGTAACAATCTCTTCTGTAGGGGGCCTAGCAATCAAATCAACCTTTTCAGTTATGTCCAATTTACAAGAATTTTATCTTGAAACTCTATAAAGTTATACCAAATAAAACTGGATTACATTTTTCTATGATAATATACAATATGATTTATGACATATGATCTTTACATAATGGCAGCAGTGGTTGCTGGGGTGACAGCATTCCTTGTTGCAAAAAAATTCAGAGATAGTTAATTAGTTAGGATCTAATTCTTCTAATGTTTTTCTTGGCTTTTTACTGAGATAGAATGCGTGTGCACTAATTATGAATCCTACCAGCCATATTTTAGTCGCAAAAATCAGATTCCATGGTCTATCAGGATCTGGATAATGTACTGCAAGTTTGTCAATATCTGGAGTGGTTCCATCTAAAACCATCTGCGCTGTAATTTCTGCATTCAAAACAGTGAAACTCCACAAGACTTCGTAAAGACAGATAATTGCAAATCCAAGCAGCATTAATTGTAGTAAGGCCATTCTGTATGATTGGAGTCTCACAGTTCGTTTCCAGCCAATTCTTGAAATACAGTACCATGCAATTATGCAGGCAAAAGACAACCATGTGGTAAGGTTTGCAAAATTTTCAAAAGGTACATGCGTACCAACTAAGACTTCGCCCATTACATACGTTCCATTTTCCTGCCACTCCTGGATCATTGAAACAGTTCCATAGATGGTAATTGTGGTCATAATTATTGCACATGCATAGAAAACGTACAGAAAAACTCTGTATTGCCTGTCATGCTCATGGAGATGTCGAACCTTCAATTCAAGGATTTTCTGATTATGTTATATAAAATGATTTCAGGTTTATTCTCTGATCTAATTAGTAACCATCTTTTTGTCGCTGTCGGTTAATCTCATTTTTCCGTTTATACTCACCTAAAATTTCATCTGGTGTCAGGTTAAGCTCTATTGACGCTTGAATTACAAAATGCCATATATCTATTAATTCTTCTCTAGCCTCATCTTCATTAAACTGAGTTGGTGTTTTCCACCATTTCCAGTTTGTAGTTCTTTGCAGTTCTATCGATTCATGGATTATAGCTGTGCATAATGCTGAAACTCGGTCTTCTGTACTTTGTGGATATCTATCAAGATTCATCATAGCAGTAAGACCTTTTTGTAAAGAAAAAATTGAATCTAGTTTGTCATCCATACTTTTGTAAAATTATTATCATCTATAACTCTTCAAAACTGTATCATCTTTTCATACTGTTTTATTCGTTTTGTAATATCAGTTTTCTTAAGTCTAAGTAAGCCATCCAACCCATATCCTTCTACGGCAAATGAACCCATTACATTTCCATAAACGGTAGATTTTTTTATCTCTGACAGATTTATCTTCTTTTTTTTGTCAAGGTAGCCAATCATTGCTCCTGCAAATGAATCACCTGCGCCAGTTGGATCCAACACTGTTTCTAATGAGAATCCGACGGATGGAAAAATCACATCTTCATAAAAAAGCAAAGAACCATGTTCACCCTTTTTAATAATGACGTAATCTACTCCCCAATCCATAATCTTATTGGCGCATTTTATCAGATTTTCTTGCTTTGTTAGAAGCCTTGCTTCTTCATCATTTATTACAACAGCATTTACTGATTGAATCATCTTAATTACGGCATTTCGTTTTGTAGAGATCCAAAATTCTATAGTATCACACATAGAAAATTTTACATTATCAAACTCACGGATAATTTTTGTATTCTGTTCTGGGTCATTATTTGCCAAATAGACAAAATCAGACCTTCTATATTCTTCAGGAACGCTTGGTTTAAAATCAGCCAGTACATTCAGTTCGGTTTTAAGAGTCTCTCGCACGCTCAGATTTTTATCATATCTTCCATCATATCTGAAAGTTTTTCCTTTCAAAACAGAAAGACCTTGTAGATCAAGATGTCTTTTTAGTATGTTATGATATTTTCTAGGAAAGTCATTGCCTACTACAGCAATTAAACTAGGTTTGGTAAAAAAACTAGCAGAGATTGCAGCAAAAGTAGCAGCCCCACCCAAAACGTCTTTTAGTGTTTTTTTTGGAGTACGAATTGTATCTAGTGCAGTAGAACCAAATATAGTAAGCATAACATTTTGATTCAATTTACGTATAAATCCGTTCTTAAATTTGTGTAAAAGTTTTGATGAATCCTTAAAGCTACTTAGAGCTAGTAAAATAAATCAAATTGTTCAAATGATGTCGTATGGCTAAGATTCGAGTTAAACAGGGCGAAAATGAAATTGAGATTGATTCTAGAGATTTTTATATTGATAACGATTCTGCAGATGAAATCATCGAGTCATTAAAACAACAATTACACAAAACTCCTCAGAATGATATTTTGAATTCATTAGATAATGCCGAATTTCATGAGCCGGAATTTTCATCTCCGGAGAATGTTACAGTAGAAGACTTGAAGCATAAACTAAGAATCATAGCTAAAAATTCGTTTTTTGATCAACCACGCACAGTAAGTGAAACAGTAAACCAGTTAGCAGAATATGGATGGAGTGCAAGCCCATTTGATGTTTCGGTGGCATTAACAAAAATGGCATTTAACAAAGAATTTTTGAAAAACACTAATGATGAAAGGAATTATTATTTTTCCAAAGAGGCATTATTAACTAATTAACAAAACAGGGCACATCATTCTTCAAGAACGTCTAATCCCATTTTTAGAATAATCTATACATAGTTCAAGATTAAAATAAATTATTGAAAAAGAAAGAAGAGATACCAAAAGAAATAGATGAGCATTTGAGACTTTTTGGAAAAGAAGCATGGGAGGTTGAATATGGAGAAAAATGTCCTGTATGTAATGTTCGTATTGATGAATACGGGTTCTGTTCTTGTGGTTCTAAAGGCGATTAATATTTACTAATTCTACTGGTCAGAAATTCCCACCTTGGTCATCTTTGCCTCTTCTTGTGGGCAATCATTACCATCACGTGGAATATTTACTATTTTATCTGCAATATCCATACCACTTGTAACCTCACCAAAAACAGTGTACTCTCTATCTAGAAAAGTGCTATCAGACGTAACAATAAAAAACTGAGAACCTGCACTGTTTGGGTCTGTTGATCTTGCCATAGAAATAATTCCTCTTAGATGTGATCTAGAATTAAATTCTGCATTAATAGTATAACCAGGACCTCCCATTCCCCAACTGCTCTTCAAATTAGGATCTTTTGTATTAGGGTCACCACCCTGAATCATGAAACCGGGGATTACTCTATGAAAAAGTGTTCCATCATAAAATCCTGACTGAGTTAATTTTATAAAATTTCTTACGTGTTCTGGTGCCAATTCTGGAAGTAACTTGAATTCAATGTTTCCAAAGTTAGTTTCTATTTTTCCACTAGGCAATAACGCAAAAAATTTTTTCAATCATAAGAGTCTTTTGTTTAGTGGCTAGAGTGAACTAAGAAAGTTTTTAAAAGTATTTTTAACTTTAATAAATTTTTTTATATTGCAAGGAAATGCAATTTGCTTTTTCATTTTAAACCTTTGATAGTCTTATATAGATCAACTTGAAAGAAATCCTGTGAATCGCACTAATCAAAGTACAGTTATCAAAGCAGCAATTAACACTCTTCTTGATAATGGTGTGACAGACAAACAAGATATCTATACCAAAGTTGTTGATGAATTGGGTGTTCCAAGACCAACAGTCAGAAGAGTTGCACGTGATTTGAGAAACGAGCTTTTAGAAAAAATTCAGATACTACAATCCGAAACCCGTTCAATTATTTCTTCTGCAAATACAAAAGCAGAAGAATAATCTCTTTTCTCTAATAGATTCATAAAAAAGCACTAACGTTATATTTATGAAATTTAGCCAAGATCTCAATGGGACTTGTTAAAAACCACCTAGCAACATTAGTTTGTGGAGTTTTTGCACTTGTTTTAACGGGTTTATGGCCATTAATGATTGATTTTGCAGGAGTTCTTAACATTATTTTTATGATGGCAGTTCCAATCATGTGGTTCCTAGTTTTCATCTGTTGGATTGCACAAAAGGCAGCAGATTATAACCATGTGCACACTCATGACGAAAAAAAAAATGACGACGAGTTAACTACAGAGGAACTTAGCACATACAAATTAGGACTTGAAGATGATCTTAAGGAAATCAGTAGTGAGGAGGAAATAACGCGTCTTAAAGAAGAAATTGAACATCTCAAAACCAGAGTTGAAATTGAATCAATCCGTGCAGAAATCTATAATCTTAAAATGCTTGCAGCTAAAGGAAACTAACTATTTGCAGTGTTTGCATTCATGCTTTGTTTGATGATTCTCCTTACAACCAGGACAACTTTCTGCACCACCAAAATGACATTTACAATCACACCCTAACTTCTGTTTCATTTCATTTTCAACTACATAGAATTTATTCGTCAAATTAATATGTAAGTTTGGAAAATTTTTTTTATGAGGGCAAAATTGATAATGTTTTCAGGACTTTTTATTTTAATGTCAACGATTATGTTTTCACCAACATTTGCAGAACAAACTTCCGAAGTTGTTTCTACCAACGGAGATACAAGTCTAGTTAAGACATCAATCTCATTGTACGTACCATCTGACAACACATTACCTTGGGCATCCGTACATGGTATAGTTAATGATTACGCAGATGGTCACCCAGTGATTATTCAAATTTATCAGGATGGTCAAGAAGTGCATTTTGCGCAAACTGACGTTAGCGAAGATGGTTTTTATGAATACAAATTTCGAGTGAGAAATATTGATGGAGATAACGTAATCAAAGTTTTTGAGGGACATTATGATGTTAAAATCTTTAAAACTATTAACACAAATTATAATTTCTCAAGCTAAATTAATCTAAGATTTTTGTGCCATCTCAAGTGTTCTGTCTACAAGCTCATCAAGTCTAGCCTTTACATCCACTGACGCTATCTCCCCACCCTCAATTTTATCTGCGGTTACAAATACAGGAACTGGATTTGTTGCAACTCTGAAATATGACATTAGTTGTGTTAACAAAGTCTGAACATCAGTAAAGCCGATCATTCCAGAGGCTAAGATTGCCAACCCTGCCATCTTACCACTAGTTTCTTTATAATTTACAAACTCAAATAGATTTTTTAACGCTGCACTGAACATCGAGTTATAAATCGGCGTGCCTATCAACCATACATCTGCTTCTGTAATGTCTTTTGCAGCTTGTAACGTCTTTTCATTGTAATCAATCTCATTCAGAAAGCCTCTATAGTATTCGAACCCTCCTTCTGACAGATTAATGAATTTTACATCCACATCTTTTTGTTTTGTATAATCAAAAACATGCTTCATCATTATCTGTGTGTTTGCATTCTTCCGTGGACTACCAGAAATTACTACAACTTTCATAATTTGTTCTGGTTTCAAGATAATTTAAACTAGATAAAAAAATGCGGGCTTGGAGGGCTTCGATCCCTCGACCTGTAACTTAGGAGGCTACTGCGCTATCCATATTGCGCGTCATTAATGACTCTGCGCCACAAGCCCAGCAAAAAAAATATTTGAAATTATTTAAGCGTATCAAAATTAGCTTTTATCAATTGTTCAATCTCTTTCCACTCTGAATTGCCTGTATTGTTCCATTTCTCATAATATACAACATCCTTTAGATCAAGTCTTGGTAGCCATTTAGCTCTTTCAAGATCAGGTTTACTCTCAAAATTGGTAACGTGTCCAAGGCACAGATATGCAACTGGAACCACATGTTCAGGCAAATCTAGTTGATCCTTTAGAATAGAGTTTGAAAGAATACTAACCCAACCCAATCCTAATCCCTCTGTTCTTGCGGCTAACCATAAATTCTGAATTGCACAACATACACTATATATTCCAGCCTCAGGAATGCTTGTTCTTCCAATTACAAAAGGACCAAATTTTGTAGGGTCATATGTAACACAAATATTGACTGGCGATTCCATTATTCCTTCAAGCTTAAAGGAGAGATATTCCGATCTTTTTGATCCCTTAACTAGCTCTGCTGCACGTTTACGTTCAGTTTCAAATGACTCTTTGATAATCTTTTTCGTTTCGTTATCTTTTATCAATACAAAATTCCATGGTTGGGAAAAGCCAACTGATGGTGCATGGTGTGCAGCATGAAGAATTTTTGTTATTGTATTATTAGAAATTGGTTCAGCAGTAAAATGTGATCTAACATCACGCCTAGAATATACTGCTTTGTAGAAACCTTCTTTCTCTGCAGTAGTAAAGTCATCATTCATACAAACTCATCATTTTACATCTATACATCTGTTAGCTGTTAAACGTTAATAATGACATTGAGAATTTTGTAGTTCACGGGCTGGTGGTCTAGTTTGGTTATGATACCGCCTCGAC